>Ga0302349_1000149_pt1 | contig 119712 bp, 101 predicted proteins | sample PhyAR1_FD_202176 | JGI IMG/M metagenome (GOLD analysis project Ga0302349, IMG submission 202176) | Leaf surface microbial communities from alfalfa plants in UC Gill Tract Community Farm, Albany, California, United States - DLSL A.R1... | ecosystem: Host-associated > Plants > Phyllosphere >... | reverse complement strand
ACCAGGGTTTTTGCCTGAACACCGGCGGCGACAGTCATAGCAATCAGGCTCAGACCGACCTTCAGCATCCCGGATTTAGCCAGGGAGTTGATCATGCTTTTGCTCCATTGTGATGTGATGTTGTGTGCATTGCCCGACCTCTGATTTTTTTATGCGGTTCAGGCGTACCACCGAACGGGTGGTTAAAGTGCGCTACGTTTTTTTTGTTTTTTCTGATGCCATGGAATCACTCAGAAAATTCCGTAACTGCGGCTTTATTGACGCATCAATTTGTCAACAGTTGCAATGAACGTCAATACAACGGTTAGTTATTTACACAGAGTGTGAGGGATAGCAAGCAACGGTAAAAAAAACCCTTTCCGGATAAAAGCCATACAATGCACAGCGCCGGTCGCTTATTTTCCAGACATTCTGCTGGAAGCGTGGTTTATCGCTAGTGATTCTCACCGCTAAAAAACTTAAAACTTTTACCGGCAAATGTTGAATAACTGAACGATTCACCGTGCGTTATGACGTTCAGCCAGCGGAATATGCTGGTCCCGAAGCATAAGAAATCAGCAACTTGCCGATTTCGGTCATAAGAAGAACGTGTCACGAATTATGATTGCATCTCTTGCATGGCAAGGCCTGCCAGAGGGAAAGCGGCGATAACAACGGCGGATGAGCGGAATACGTAGCGGATGGGATTTATTGGAACTTTCTGGAAGATAGCAGCCAGAAGCTGAAGTTTGTCAGCACTCTGAAGCGGCTGCCAGTCGTAAAGCGAAGGGAGCATACGCCTGTCGCAAAGCATCGCGGGCCAGGGACAAAAACCCCGGGAGCGCTTTTGAACAACGCAAAGCGTTGGCCCGGCTACGGGTGCACCTCAGGGATAAGGTGCGTAATTGCCCGCGCTGATCCCACCAGGGATGGCGTTTTTGCGTCTTTGTGAAAGGCGTATACTCCCTGAAGCCCGCCCGGCGTTAAGAGTGTGAATGCTTAGCGGTTAGATCGAGACTGCTTCAGGAACACGGGCAGATCGGAAAGGCGCTTAAACCATCCCTGGACGCTCGGCCCACGCCGTCCCTGGCGTGGGACGCTTTCCTCCACTGCCCGTGTTCCCTACGCCTTGAGTTTATGCGCTGCGGCCAGATTCACTCGGGTTTAAATCTGTCAGTGGTCTGAGATGCTTCTGTAAGTACCTGATGCGTCTGCCAGGCGTGAAGCGAAGGGAGCATACGCCTGTAGCAAAGCATCGCGGGCCAGGGATGGCGTCTTTGCGAAAGGCGTATGCTCCCTGAAGCCCGCTCAACGAAAAATCCGTACCTTTCATTCTCTTTTCTACAGACGAAAAAAAACCTGTCTTTTCAGACAGGTTTCTTAAATATGGTCGGCGAGAGAGGATTCGAACCTCCGACCCACTGGTCCCAAACCAGTTGCGCTACCAAGCTGCGCTACTCGCCGATGGGGGCGCATGTTACTGCGACCCCCGATCAGCGTCAACCGCTTTTTGCGCTTTTGCCGCCGATCGCCTGGAAAGCACGCGGTTAGCGGCAATCCAGCCGCCGTCACACCCTTTCGCTGTTGTTATTACAGCGGTTTAGCCGGATGGGTAGCCGGTGCCTGACACCAGTTATTGGCTGGGTTGATCCCGCCATCGGGTGAGGTATAGCCCAGACAACCGAGAATGGTATCGAACAACTCCACATGACGATGGGTTTTGCCGACGCGCTGCTGCGCCTGCAAGCGCTCAAAGTTGCTGCGGTTCTGGCTGTCGGCCAGATACTTATCAGACGCCCACACGATCATCGGCACGCGGAACTGCTCCGGTGGTGCCATTTCACGCGGTGTGCCGTGCAGATGCATGTTTTCGCTGATCGATTCACCGTGGTCAGCGGCATAGAAGACAATCGCCTTCTTATCACGCAGCTGATCCAGCACGCTGTCGAGCATACTATCGACATACAGCACTGAGTTGTCATAGGCATTAATCAACTGCGCCTTGCTGCAGGTTTCATCCACGCCCATACATTCCGGCTGATACTTCGCAAAACTGCGCGGATAACGCTGGGAATAGAGATAGTGCGAACCTTTGGTATGCAACACCACCAGATGCTTACCTTTCGGGAAACGATCCAGTGACGCCTTCATCTCCGGCACCAGCAGCATGTCGTCGACTGCTTTACCCTGGTTACGCTTCTCTGAACCAATCTGCTCACGGAAGGCAAAGTTATTGGCGTTGATATTGTCGTAGAACCAGACCTCGCTCTGCATCGCAAACAGCTCAGAGGTAAAGCCCAGCTCTTTCATCACCGCAAACACGTTCTGCTCTTTCAGCGTGCGACCCGGATTATCCATGGTGCCGCCTTCGCGTACGAACATGCAGCGCAGCGACAGTTTGGTCGCGGTATCGCAGGATTCACCGCGGAACGCCACCAGGTTTTTCTCTTTCGACAGTTTAGGTGTGGTATCGCGATCGTAGCCCAGCATCCCCATGTGATCCCAGCGGGTGGTTTCGCCAATCACAAACACCACATAGGTGTCGTCCAGCCCGGCAGGCGCGACGTAGGTAAATTTTTTCGCCGGATCGAGCAGTTCCTCGCTATTCAGCGACTCATCTATGCGGGTCCAGGCGAACAGCCCCACCGCTGCCAGCCAGTTCGAAGGCAGATAAGAGTGCGCCACTACACCGCCGTAGCTCGGCAAATCGATGTTGGTGATCTCTTCGTTATTCTTCTGCTGCTTGTCGAAAAACCGAATTGGCAGCCAGACCAGCGCCACGCACAGCAGCATAATCAGGGTGGGTTTCAGGCGCTGTCCTGGCGTACGCAGCTGTTCATTCAGCGTCATACTCAGTTTATTACGCCAGATCATTAACAGCGGCAGTGCGCTGACCAGCACCATCCACAGGATGAAATGGTAGCCAATCACCTCTTTGGAGAGATCGGTATCGGTGGTCATCACCGATGCCACAATGCCGTAGCCAATCACGACGTTAAAAAATGCCATGTAATAGGCGGCAGCAACAGAAATCAGCACAATCAGCGTGGCCAGCACGCGATAAAACCACTTTCCACCCAGCGACAGCAGCCGCATCAGGAAGAAAGTCAGCAGCACAATTGCTACCACTTCGGTTACAGCAGTCAGCCAGTTGGTCACCGTCGATTTCGTCAGGAAACCGTCAAAACGGCGATAAAAAATCGGTAAATTCAATAATATACCGAGATAGAGCGCAAGCAGGAGCGACAACTTTTGCTGCGTTAAGGTTTTAATATAATTCATGAAAAATGGAGTTTCCCCGGAATGAAGCGCTTTACCAAATCTTTAATGTGACTACCGAAACGCGGCAGAGTTCGCTGAACAAGCGGACCGGACCAGATGAAGGAAAATTCTGAACGGATTTATGGGCTATAACGCGAGGTGGCTCAGTAAAACATGGCTGCAGTAGTTAGACCAGAAAATAATCTTTGTCGAGCCGATTAGCACATTTTTTGTACAATCGATATAACTGGTCAGATTTCAGACTGCAAACGGGGTTAAAAAGCGGGTACGGCGCGACGGGCGGGAAAGAGAGCGGGCCGGAGTAGCGGCCCGCTGCACGCTTAGCGAATAATATTCAGCGTCACGTCGATGTTATTACGGGTTGCGTTTGAGTACGGGCAAACGATATGTGCCGCATCAACCAGCTTCTGCGCTTCCGCTTCATCCATCTCTGGCAGGTGAATGTTCAGGGTCGCTTCGATACCAAAGCCGTTGGGAATCGGACCGATGCCGACTTCGCCTTCAATCCACGCCTCTTTCGGCAGGGTGATTTTGTCGCGGCCAGCCACAAATTTCATCGCACCCAGAAAACAGGCTGAGTAGCCCGCTGCAAACAGCTGCTCAGGGTTCGTCACTTCACCACCTGCACCGCCCATCTCTTTTGGTACGCCCAGCTTCACGTCCAGCACACCGTCAGAGGAAGTTGCACGGCCATCACGACCACCGGTTGCTTTGGCTTTTGCGCGGTAAACCACTTGTTCTAAAGACATGACATTTCTCCGTTACGCTATTTAATCGCTCACTACTTGTAACGCCGTAATGAGGCGGTGAGGTTCAACGGGCGCGGGACGCCCGTCAGTAAGATTTATCGTGATCGGTTCAGGTTGTCGCGTAAGTCATCCAGCTGCCCTTTCAGCGCCAGCAGCGCATCATCGTCACAGGCGGTGGCACATTTGACCGCTTCCGGAATCGCTTCCGCCTTGCTGCGCAAAGCCCGGCCAGCCTCCGTCAGCGTGACCGCGACCTGACGCTCATCCTGTCGGGTACGCTGCCGCATAATCAGGCCCGCACTCTCCAGGCGCTTCAGCAGCGGCGTCAGGGTGGCTGAATCCAGGAATAGCTGCTCGCCAATCTCTGAAACCGTAAGATCGTCCTTCTGCCACAGCACCAGCATCACCAGATATTGCGGATAGGTGATGTCGAGTTGGGTCAGCAACTGGCGATAGACCTTATTCATCGCCAGATTGGCGGAATAGAGGGCAAAGCAGAGCTGCTGATCGACCAACAGTGGCATCGTTTTCACTTTTTTGTCATCTTGATCACTGTTCATAAGATTCAATATAGATAGCGCGCTAGATAATTGCAAGCAAAATTTTTTAATCCGGAGTAAACGCATGCAGAATTCACTGGAAGAACAGGCGCGACGTTACGCTACGCAGGCCCACGCCGACGCCGGTCAGCGCCGCAAATATACGGATGAGCCCTATATTGTTCATCCGGCGGCAGTGGCGGAATTAGTTCGCAGCGTCAGCGATGATGATGCGCTGCTGGCCGCGGCCTGGCTGCACGATACGGTGGAAGATACGCCGACCACGCTGGGCGATATCGAAAATCTGTTTGGGGCGCGGGTTGCCAGCCTGGTCGGGATGCTGACCGACAGCGCACCGGCGACGGCTAAGAACCGGGCGGCGCGTAAACTGGCGCACTTTCGCCATACCGCCGATGCCAGCCCGGAGGCGCAAACCATCAAGCTGGCGGACATCATCGATAACACCCGCGCGATTGTGCGCTTCGATCCCCACTTCGCCCGCATCTATCTGGTGGAAAAACAGGTGCAGATTGCCTTGCTGAAACAGGGCGATGCACAGTTATGGCAACAGGCATCGACCATTATCGAAGCGGGTATCGCCCAGCTGGGACAGCCGCCCTACAACGTGCCGGACAGCTGGTTTGAGAAACAGGCGGCTAAATACCGCGAACTGCGCTAAAAAAAAACCCGCCATGGCGGGTTCCTTTGGATTTTTTCTTCATTATTCCAGCAGTTGCCGACCCAGATAGGGGTTGGCATGCAACAGCTTCATTAACTTCTGTGCCGTAGCGGAAGGACGGGTACGTCGGGCTTCCCAACTTTTTACTGAAGAAACGCTTACGCCCATCACTTTTGCAAATTCATCAACCTGCATGCCGGTCATTTCGCGCAGACGCTGTGGCTCTGGCACGGCAGGTTGGCGTTGAATAGATAACTCAGCGGGACGGTTGTCACGTGTCAAAACAATCTGCTCAAGGCTGCTGAGCAATTCAAACATCGGGTCTTTTAATTCCATAGAGAACTCCTTAAAAACTCACTATGAAGCACGTGAAAGTAGAGAGGTACGAGTCTGAAGTCAGACTCTGAAACCGGGCCTGGTCAGGCTGTATCCCGCAAGGGTTTGTTTTTGTTATGAGAGAAACCACTACGGGACACAGCCTGCTGTGCACTGCTTGTAAACATGTCAGGTCAATGCAACAAATGCCGGGAAGCTAAGTATGGATAGAGACCTGACGATTTGCCGCGCAATTTATAATTATTTTTTTATCTTTTCTTAGCCGAAAAAGTTCCAGCGCCACTAAATAGTTGAGGCTATTATCTTTTTGCCTCAGCAAGCGGTAAAAAAATCAAATTATGTTTGGTAGTAATGTGGCTGCCGTCATGCTTTATGGCAGCATATTGTCGATTCTGTGAGGAAATACACTTCCTCATGAATGAGTGCAAAATATACGCCAATGGCTCACTTCTTAAACATTTATATTCACTCTATTAATCAAATTAAGAATAGTCCTGGGATGGCAGACCCGGTCTGCGCGGCACAGCTCACATCCACAGTCTGCCGATTCTTCTACTCTGCCCGGACCCGCTTCAGCGCCGGTGGCCGCAACCAGCGTGAAAGCGCCTTTTACGGGTGCGGATGCCGGGCAGCAGGTGAGCCCGTTGCGCTGCCGTGGTGCGTCTGCTAGCAGGCAGCCAGCTAATCAATCAGAAGGAACAGCAATGAGCGATATCGATTTCAATGTGAGTTATGCCTCTCATCGGGTGCCGATGATGGGTCGTCATGCTGTGGCCACCTCACAGCCGCTGGCCGCCCAGGCGGGTATGCGCATGTTGCAACAGGGCGGTAATGCGGTGGATGCCGCGATTGCCACGGCGATGGCGCTGACTGTGGTCGAGCCGACCGGCAATGGCATCGGCAGCGATGCCTTCGCCATCGTCTGGGATGGCCGCGAACTGCACGGGTTAAACGCATCAGGCCGTTCGCCAGCGGCATGGAACCCACAGCGCTTTGCCGGTCATCACGCCATGCCGGAAACCGGCTGGGAGTCGGTGACGGTGCCTGGCGCGGTCTCGGCGTGGGTCACGCTGGCGCAACGTTTTGGCACGCTGCCGCTGACAACCTTAGCCCAGCCGGCAATTGACTATGCGCGCCAGGGTTTCCCGGTTTCGCCATTGATTGGTCATCTCTGGCAGCGCGGCTACGACAAACTTCGGGATCAGCCCGGCTTCAGTGACTGCTTTGCGCCACAGGGCCGTCCGCCGCGCATTGGTGAGTTGTTCCGCAACCCGGCCCAGGCCCGTACGCTGCAGCAGATTGCCGATACCCAGGGCGAGAGTTTTTATCGCGGTGAACTGGCGCAAAAGATGGTGGCTTTCGCTCAGGAGCACGGTGCAGCACTGAGCCTCGACGACCTCAACAAACATCGCGCTGACTGGGTGACATTACTGTCGCGCCCGTTTGCCGGCGGTTCGGTGCAGGAGCTGCCGCCCAACGGGCAGGGCATCGCCACGTTAATCGCCCTTGGCATCCTTGAGGCGTGGGACATTGGCCGCTATGCGCCCGATTCACCGCAGTGGCTGCATCTGTCGATTGAGGCGATGAAACTGGCTCTGGTCGATCTTGAGCGTTACGTCACTGATGAAGACCACCTTGAATTTCCGGCAGATCGCCTGTTAAGCGCCGACTATATCCGTCAGCGGGCAGCACTGATCGATCCGGCACAGGCCGGTGACTTCCGGTTTGGCTCACCGCAGCAGAGCGGCACTGTCTATCTCTCCACCGCCGATGCCAGCGGCATGATGGTGTCGTTTATCCAGTCTAACTATATGGGGTTTGGATCGGGCGTGGTGGTGCCGGATACCGGCATCAGCCTGCAAAATCGCGGCGCCGGCTTTTCCCTCGATCCGCACCATCCCAACGTGGTAGCGGGCGGTAAGCGGCCGTTCCACACCATTATTCCCGCCTTCGCGCTGGATGGTCAGGGTCAGCCGCTGATGTCGTTTGGCGTGATGGGCGGCCCGATGCAGGCGCAGGGGCATCTGCAACTGGCGCTGCGGATTATGCTGCATCGACAGAATCCGCAGGCGGCGATCGATGCGCCACGCTGGCGCGTGGTGCAGGGCCGTGAAGTGGTGTTTGAATCGACACTCGATCGCAATACCCTCAGCACCCTGCGCCGCATGGGACACCATGTGGTACTGGAAGATCCGCTGAGTAACTATAATTTTGGCGGCGCCCAGGCGATACTCCGCGATCCGCAGGGCTTCTATATTGCGGCGACCGAAAGCCGTAAAGATGGACAGGCGCTGGTCTTCTGACGCCGCGCCAGGCCGCAGCGGTGCGCCGATTCAGCCGTTATCGGGTTGACGCGCACTGTGGCCGGACAGTGCAGCCGCATCTCACTGATGGTTTCACATTGTGCCGTGACGCGGGTTTGTTCTATTCTTTAGGCCATTCTTACCTGGACATCAGCCAGTTTCACCGACAGGAGTTGAACGTATGGCTTTAGGACTCACACGCCTCTGGGCGCGCGGCGCTATTGTAGTCGCTGGCGCGCTGATCGTGCTGCAACTCACCGCTTGCGGTGATAAAGAGGGCGAGCAGCGCAAAGCATTTACCGATTTTCTACAGAATACCGTGATGCGCAGTGGCGAGCACCTGCCGAGCCTGAGCGAAAATCAGAAGCAGAGCTTTGGTAAATTCGCCAGTGATTACGCCATCCTGTATGGCTTCTCACAGCAGGCAAATAAGGCAGTCGATCAGGGGATGCGTCCGGTAGTCGATGAGCTTTCAGCCATTCGCGTGCCGCAGGATTACCTCAGCCGTCGCGATTCGCTGCGTCAGGCGAACAGTGCGCTGGTGATTGTCACCCAGCAGATCGAAAGCGCCAAAATGCAGGCAGACAGCAGTAAAGCCGCGCTGAAGCAGGAAGACGAACTGAAAAAAGTCTACGATACCGCCTATAACAAGGTGGTCACCGTGCCGGCGAACCAGCTGATCCCGCTGCTGCCACAGCTGCAGGCGCTGAGCCAGGCGGCGGTGCAGACCGGTGATTTCCTGCAAACTCAGGGCACCCGCGTCAGCTTTAATGAGGGCGGCGTGCAGTTCCCGACCCAGGAGCAGGCGTCACAGTACAATGCGCTGATGAGTACCTTATCAGCCAATGCCCAGGCGCTGACCCAGGCGCAAGCGGCCGTTCAGGGTGGTTTACAGTAAGCACATCAAGCGGCAGGCGTTGATCGCCTGCCCTTTTCCCTTCCGGTTTGCCGCCTTTCTTTCCCTGCTTTTCTGTGGCCTGACGAAACTGTGATCGGGCGCATTTTTGACCAAAAATAGTTTGTGATCTAAGTCACATAGTTATAACAAACTGCTGCCCGCCATTTGTGACCAGAGTCACAAACAGACCGGTTTTGCGGTTAAAATCTGCCCACCTACAGATTATTCTGAGTTAATTTTGTGACATCGATCACTAAAAACACCCCCGCACCCACCTGGATTACGTGATCTAAATCACACTTCTTCTGACCGCTACGCAGCGTCATATTCGCGTGATAGAGTCCGGCTGCATACAGTAATACCACCGGCTGACTGTCGGGGTGGCTAAACAAAAACAAGCGCGCTCTCCTATTGCAGCGCGTCTCAATAAGGGGTGGGTTTATGTCCTCATCAGTGAAGGTCAAAGTACAAAGCTTTGGTCGCTTTCTGAGTAATATGGTGATGCCGAATATCGGGGCGTTTATCGCCTGGGGTATCATCACTGCACTGTTTATTCCAACTGGCTGGATCCCTAACGAAACGTTAGCCAAACTGGTTGGCCCGATGATCACCTATCTGCTGCCGCTGTTGATCGGTTTTACCGGTGGACGTCTGGTGGGCGGCGACCGCGGTGGCGTGGTCGGTGCTATCACTACCATGGGTGTGATTGTCGGTGCTGACATGCCGATGTTCCTTGGCTCGATGATTGCCGGTCCGCTGGGCGGCTGGGCGATCAAGTCGTTTGACCGGGCCGTTGACGGCAAAATCAAAAGCGGCTTCGAGATGCTGGTCAACAACTTCTCTGCCGGCATTATCGGTATGCTGCTGGCGCTGCTGGCGTTCCTGGCTATCGGTCCGCTGGTTGAAGGTCTGTCACACATCCTCGCGGCGGGCGTCAACCTGATGGTGCAGAATAACCTGCTGCCATTAACCTCGATCTTCGTTGAACCGGCGAAAATCCTGTTCCTGAACAACGCCATTAACCACGGCATCTTCTCGCCGCTCGGCATTCAGCAGGCCAGCGAAGCGGGCAAGTCCATTTTCTTCCTGATTGAAGCGAACCCAGGTCCGGGCATGGGCGTGCTGATGGCCTATATGTTCTTTGGTCGCGGCAGCGCGAAACAGTCGGCCGGTGGTGCAGCCATTATTCACTTCCTCGGCGGCATCCATGAGATCTACTTCCCGTATGTGCTGATGGCACCTCGTCTGCTGCTGGCAGTGATCCTCGGCGGTATGACCGGCGTCTTCACCCTGACGCTGCTCAACGGCGGTCTGGTCTCCCCTGCTTCACCGGGCTCCATCCTGGCGGTGCTGGCGATGACGCCAAAAGGCGCTTACTTCGCCAACATTGCGGCCATTGTGGCAGCCTTCGCCGTCTCCTTCGTGGTCTCTGCCATCCTGCTGAAAACCAGCAAGGTGAAAGAGGATGACGATATCGAAGCCGCGACGCAGCGCATGCAGGATATGAAAGCCCAGTCTAAAGGTCAGTCTGCAGCAGGCGCCGCGGTTGCCAGCGATGCCATGAGCGTTGAGCTGAACCATGTGCGTAAAATCATTGTCGCCTGTGATGCCGGTATGGGTTCCAGCGCTATGGGTGCTGGCGTACTGCGTAAAAAGGTGCAGGATGCCGGTTTAAGCAACGTATCGGTGACCAACACGGCGATTAACGCCCTGCCGGGTGATGTTGATCTGGTGATTACTCACCGCGATCTGACCGAGCGCGCGATTCGTCAGGCACCTCATGCGCAGCATATCTCGCTGAATAACTTCCTCGACAGCGCGCTCTACAGCACCCTGACCGAGCGTCTGGTGGCGGCGAACCGCAGCGAAGTACACCGTGAAACGGTGAAAACGGCGCTGTCTGACAGCTACGACGAAGGTAATGCGCACCTGTTTAAACTCGGTGCTGACAACGTCTTCCTCGGCCTGAGTGCCAGCAACAAAGAGCAGGCGATCCGTTTCGCCGGTGAACAGCTGGTAAAAGGCGGCTATGTTGAGCCGGAGTATATTGAAGCGATGCTGGCGCGTGAAAAACTGACGCCGACCTACCTTGGAGAGTCAATTGCGGTGCCGCACGGTACGGTCGAAGCGAAAGACCGCGTGCTGAAAACCGGCGTGGTGTTCTGCCAGTATCCGGCAGGCGTGCAGTTCGGTGATGATGCCGAAGATGTGGCACGACTGGTTATCGGTATTGCCGCCCGCAATAACGAGCATATCCAGGTGATTACCAGCCTGACCAACGCGCTGGACGATGACCGCGTGATTGAAACGCTGGCTAACACCACCAGCGTACAGGAAGTGCTGGATCTGCTGTCAGGCAAACCGCTCACCGCGTAAGCTAATGGTATTTTCCCTGGGGCGGTCAGGCCCGTCCCGATTCCTGGGGCGGGCGTGCCCGCCCCATCGTCATTTGATATGGGTCAAAAATTATGAAAGCGTTACATTTCGGAGCAGGAAACATTGGTCGGGGCTTCATCGGTAAATTACTGGCGGATGCAGGTATCGAACTGGTTTTTGCTGATGTGAATCAGGCAGTGCTGGATGCACTCAACGCGCGTCATGAGTATCCCGTTCATGTGGTTGGCGAGCAGGCCAAAGTGGAAATGGTCAAAGGCGTCAGCGCGGTCAACAGCACCAGCGACGACATCATTACCCTGATCGCTGAGGTGGATATGGTCACCACGGCGGTCGGCCCGCAGATTCTGGAGCGTATTGCAGGCAGTGTGGCTAAAGGTCTGGCAACACGCAGCGACAACGGCAACACCCGTCCGTTAAACATCATCGCCTGTGAAAACATGGTGCGCGGCACCAGCCAGCTGAAACAGCATGTGCTGAAGGCACTGCCGCAGCAGTATCACGCCTGGCTGGAACAGCATGTCGGTTTTGTGGATTCGGCGGTCGATCGCATCGTGCCTCCCTCTGAGGCGGGCAGCAGCGATCCGCTGGAAGTGACGGTAGAAACCTTCAGCGAATGGATTGTTGATAAAACCCAGTTCAAAGGCGATCTGCCGGCCATTCCGGGCATGGAGCTGACGGATAACCTGATGGCGTTCGTCGAACGTAAACTCTTTACCCTGAATACCGGTCATGCCATCACCGCCTACCTCGGCCAGCTGGCGGGTCATCAGACCATCCGTGATGCGATCCTGGATGAAAAAATCCGGGCAACGGTTAAAGGCGCGATGGAAGAGAGCGGCGCGGTGCTGATTAAGCGTTACGGTTTTGACGCGGATAAACATGCGGCCTATATCCAGAAAATCCTGGGTCGCTTTGAGAACCCTTACCTGAAAGATGACGTTGAGCGCGTTGGTCGCCAGCCGTTGCGTAAGCTGAGCGCAGGCGACCGCCTGATTAAACCGACGCTGGGCACGCTGGAGTACGGTTTACCGCACGCCTGTCTGGTGCAGGGCATTGCCGCCGCGATGCACTATCGCAGCGATCAGGACCCGCAGGCTCAGGAGCTGGCTGCCCTGCTGGCAGAAAAAGGTCCACAGGCCACGCTGGCGGAAATTTCCGGGCTGGATGCCAACAGCGAAGTTGTGACGGCTGTGGTGAGCGCCTGGCACGCTATGGCATAATGCGCGCGTGTTAGTGACGCAAGCCGGGTGCAGTTCGCCTGCGCCCAACGGCGGTATCAACCCTATGCAGGCAATAATGGAAGAGAAGCAAGCTTTTGAAAACCGGGTGCTTGAGCGCCTGAACGCCGGTCGCTCGGTGAGAAGCTTTCTGATCGCCGCTGTTGAGCTATTGGCTGAAGCGGTCAATTTGCTGGTATTGCAGGTATTCCGCAAAGATGATTATGCCGTCAAATACGCGGTGGAACCGCTGTTACTGGGCAATGGTCCGCTGGGTGAACTGTCGGTGCGGCTCAAGCTGATTTACGGACTCGGCGTCATCAGCCGGCACGAATATGAAGATGGTGAACTGCTGCTGGCGCTGCGTGAGGAGCTGGATCACGACAGTGGCGATTATCGTTTTACCGACGATGAGATTCTCGGTCCGTTCGGTGAGCTGCACTGCGTGACGGCCTGGCCGCCTGCGCCGGTATTTAACACCGACGACGCGGAGCTGCGCAGCATGCAGCAGCAGCGCTACCTGCAGATGGTACGATCTACCATGGTGCTGTCGCTCACCGAACTGATTTCCCGCATCAGCCTGAAGCAGGCGTTCAAAAAGTCCGCCAGTTAAATCCTGTCAGGTGCCGGGCCGGTGCCTGACATCGCCATAACCTAACCGGGAACATACGCCAGATTTGGTGTATCCTTTGCCTGTTTTCCTCAACGAGTTGTTGTCATGAAAGAGCAAGAAAAAAACGAAATCAAACTTCTCAGCGATAAGCTGGACGCCCTGAACCGCAAAGAGCCGCAGTTACTGGAATCGGGTGATGTCGAGAAACTGGGCGCGCTGCTGAAAGAGAAAGAGACGCTGGTCATTGAGATTGAGCGTCTGCGCGGTCAGCGGGTTGAAAAACTCAGTGCCGAGGCGCAGAAGCTGCAAAAAATGGGCTTCAGCCGCGAAATTACCAAAAAAGAGCAGGCAAATCTGGGCGCGCTGAAGAAAAGCGTGCGCGGCCTGGTGGTGGTGCATCCAATGACCGCGCTGGGACGTGAGATGGGGCTGACCGCGATGACCGGCTTCGCCAGAACCGCCTTCTGATCGGCCGATCAGGCAGCGGCCTGATCGACCCGTTGCTCGCCGGCGGTGGCATACACCTGCTCCGCCAGCGCATCCAGCATCTCATAACGACGGCGGTATTCTGCCCGCTTCTTACTGGCAATCTCTTCCAGCGTTTTACGCGGCAGTCTCAGTGGCAGCGTAAACATTCCATCCTGTCGCGCTTCACCGTTCAGTGACAGCCAGAACTCGCTGTAGCTGGCAAAGAACTTATCCCCCTTGCTGTGACGATAGCGCAGGCTTCGGAAAACGTGGGTCTCATCACCGACTGCCAGAATATTTTCCACACCGCACTGCTGCGCAACAATAAATACCACTTCCATCAACAGACGCTTCGGAAATAGACCGTGTGCCGCTTTGGTCGCCTCGCGAATAACATCATTGCTGATATGTTTCCGCGGACCCTGTAATCCACCAATTAATAAGGTGCGTTTTTTATTCTCGTTAATAATTGAGAATGAAAGCGAAGCAATAATTTCACCGTTATAACGCAGCACCAGCGTCACCTCGCCTTCCCGGTCAAAATAACCTGAACTGCAGGAGAGTAAAAACGCTTCATCATGTTTACCGTTCAGCGAAGCCAGCAGATTATCACCGGCGCTTTGCAGCAACTGGCGCAACATCGGATTCGGCAGGTTATTCATCAGGGTATAGTGATCCAGTATCGCCTGAGCGCGCGCAGCGATGCTGATACCGGAACGCAGATAGGGCCGGTGCAGCTTGGCGGGCAGCAGCCCCTGGGTGCTCATCAACAGTCCGATCTGCGGCAATTGCGACAGCTGATGTAAATAATGGGTGGTGGTCAGCGGCGATATCAGGCTTCTTAACACAAATTTCAGCCGGAAACGCTTACTCAGCCACAGCTTGTCAGGAATATATTTCCCGCTGATTAACTGAAAAAACAGCGATGCAGAAGAATCCGTGGTGGTTTCGTGAGTAGTTATAATTGACATAGTTATCGACACGCAGTGAGCAGGAATGTCACTGAGGATAAAACAACCAATGTCAACGGCAGGTTAATGTGCCGTAAGGTTAAAATTCACCGTGGTCAAAAAGCACCGTTTGTTGATTTTTGGTTTAATTTGGGGCAACGCGAATTAAAGATAAAAAAAACCGGTGAAATAAATTTCACCGGTTTTTTGTTAACGCGGGATTAACTTACTGAGCAGCAGCAAAGCGGGCTGCCGCTTCGTCCCAGTTAACCACGTTCCAGAACGCTTTGATGTAGTCAGGACGTTTGTTCTGATACTTCAGGTAGTAAGCGTGCTCCCACACATCCAGGCCAAGGATCGGGTAACCTGAAACGCCGGCGATCGCTTCGCCCATCAGCGGGTTGTCCTGGTTAGCAGTAGAGACCACCGCCAGCTTGTCGCCTTTTTTAACCAGCCACGCCCAGCCTGAACCGAAACGGGTTGCAGCCGCTTTCTCAAACTCTTCCTGGAATTTTTCTACGCTACCGAAATCTTTTTCGATCGCCGCTTTCAGGTCGCCCTGCAGCGTGGTGCCGATTTTCAGGCCTTTCCAGAACAGGCTGTGGTTAGCGTGGCCGCCAGCGTTGTTGCGCAGTGGGCCTTTTTTGTCAGCTGGCAGCTGATCCAGTTTGGTGATCAGCTCATCGACCGGCAGATTGGCAAATTCAGTGCCTTCCAGCGCCGCGTTCGCGTTGTTGACATAGGTCTGGTGATGTTTAGTGTGATGGATTTCCATCGTCTGCTTGTCGAAATGCGGTTCCAGTGCGTCGTATGCGTAAGGCAGGGATGGCAGTGAATAACTCATGTTCTTCCTCTCCATTTAGTATTTGAGCAGCACGACGAATTCGGGACGTGCCGCGTAAGCAGTCGAATCATTATAGTTAAATTCATGTAGCGTAAAAGGGTAATCAATGCCCTATTAACCATAAGGATTTGAGGAATATGGCAAAAGCAACCCGTTGTTTTTACTGACTGCCGCCTCAGATGCGCCTTTTCAGGCCGCCCGGCTCGTCTCTCTCAGGGCCGTAACAACGGCGACAGCGCCCCTTTTGCCCGCCAGGGATCAGCGCCCCAGCTCGCGCAGCGCGCTATCCAGCGCCCCGACCAGCCAGTCGATGTCGCTCTCCTGAAACGCCAATGGCGGACGCAGTTTCAGCACATTCCCATACGGACCGGCCACCGATGTCAGCACCCGATGCTCACGCAGTTTCTCAATCAGGTCCAGCGCCAGCGCTTTGTCTGGCGTTTTGCTGTCACGATCGGTCACCAGTTCAAAGCCGATAAACAGCCCGGCGCCGCGCACATCCCCGACGCAGTCATAACGGTCCATCAGGCTGCGCAGTTCGGCCAGCAGTTTCGCGCCCACCACACGGCTGTGTTCCTGCAAGCCCTCTTCGGTGATCACGTTCAGCACCGCCTGCGCCGCGGCCATCGCCACCGGATTACCGCCAAAGGTATTGAAGTAAGGAATCGAATCGCTGAAGGCGGCCAGCACCTCACTTTTTGCCAGCAGACCCGATACCGGAATGCCATTCCCCATCGGTTTACCGGTCGTGATGATATCCGGCACCACATCGTGACGACCAAAGCCCCAGAACGCATCGCCGGTGCGACCAAAGCCGGGCTGCACTTCATCGGCGATAAAGATACCGCCGTTGGCATGAACGACGTCCACTGCCCGCTTCAGGAAACCGCGCGGGTCAGGCAGTACGCCGTCAGAAGAGAAAATAGAGTCTGCCAGAAAACCGGCAAATTTAATGCCGTGCGCCGCCATGTCATCAATCTGCTGCTGAATCTGGTCGGCAAACCATTCGCCCAGATCGGGCGCATCAACCCGATAAGCATCCGGCGGCATCACCAGCCGGGTGGTAGCCGCCAGCGGCTGTCCGCTGCCAAGCGCCGGTGAAGCGCCGGAGGTGAGCTCACTGGTGCCGTGATAGGCCTCCTGACTGACGATAATGCCGCTGCCGCCGCTAAAAGCGCGCGCCACGCGGATCGCCAGATCGTTCGCCTCAGAACCGGTACACATGTACATGGCGCGATCGATCGCCGCAGGAGTGGTGGCCAGCAACGCTTCACTGTAATCGAGAATATTTTCATGCAGATAGCGGGTATGGGTGTTCAGCATTTTCATCTGCTGCGTCACCGCCTCAATCACCGCCGGATGGCAATGACCAATGCTCGCCACGTTGTTATAAACGTCAAGATACTTGTCGCCTGCCGCATCCCACAGATACTGCCCTTCACCGCGCACCAGGTGCACCGGCTTGCGATAGAACAGGCGATAAGATTCGCCGAGCACTTTGCTGCGTTTTTCGGTCATCCTGCGCGTGTCGCTATCCAGCGCATCCGCATGTTCAGCACGAAAACTGTTGGTATCCATAATGGTGGAACGCGTGGCCATGGTAACTCCCGTTGCGAGGTGAAGTGGTTGAGGCTGATAACCCATCATGCCTGCCTGCGCTAAAAATGCAACCAAATACACAAATACAACCAAATACACATGACGACATCCGGGTACTCAGGTAAGCTTAGTCACTGATTCAGCCGACTTTCGCACTGCGCGCAATAAGGAATGACCATGCTGCAGGAAACGCGCCTTCAGCGCATCCGGGCGCTGCTGACCCACTTAAATCAGGTCAGTACCGAGCGCATCATCCGGGAACTGGGCGTATCACGGGAAACCGCGCGCCGCGATATTATTGAGCTGGAAGCGCTGGGGCTGGCACGCCGCGTTCACGGCGGTCTGGTGGCGATCGAGACGCCGCCTGAGCCGCCGCTGACCGTGCGGCGTACGGTGCAGGCGAGAGAAAAACGCGCCATTGCCCGGGCGGCGGCAGATCTGTTGCAGCCGGGTCAGACGCTGTTTCTGGATGCAGGCAGCACCACCACGCTGCTGGCGGAGGAGCTACGCGCCCTGTCGGGCCTGACCATCCTCACTAACAGCCTGCAGGCTGCGCTGGCGCTTAGCGCCGGAGAGGAGCATGACGTGCTGGGGAATGAGATTATTTTGCTGGGCGGGACGTTGTCAGCCGGCGCGCAGCAGACGCGCGGCGAAATAACCGTGGCGGAGATCGTACGTTATCGTGCCGACGTTGCGCTACTGTCGCCGGTCGGGATTGAGGCGAGTCGCGGCGCCACCAGCTTCCATCCACACGAAGCGGCGATTGCCCGGGCGATGGTGCAGCAATCCGCCGCGACGATCCTGCTGGCCGATCACAGTAAGCTGGGCGTGGTCAGCCGTACGGTTTACGCCGCACCGCAGGCGATCGCCACGCTGATTACCGATGGCGGCGCTGAGGCCTCCACTGCGCTGGCGGCGCTGCAACAGGCACTGCCGCAGGTGATAGTGGTTTAAATCAGGCGTTGTGGATGGCTGTAAATGGTGGCGCGTCCCGGCTTGCTGAAGCCGACCAGCGTCAGGTTGCAGCGCTCAGCGACCTCCACCGCCAGCCGGGTGGCGGCCGAGACGGCAAACAGGATTTCGACGCCGCACATGGCGGATTTTTGCACCATTTCGTAGCTGGCGCGGCTCGATACCAGCACCGCGCCCTCGCCCCAGACGGACTGGCTGCGATAGCCCAGCAGCTTATCCAGCGCCACATGGCGGCCCACATCCTCACAGCCGCCCGCCAGCTCTCCATCCGGCTGTACCCACGCGGCGGCATGGGTACAGCCGGTTTTCTGTCCAACCGGCTGGTAATTTTTCAGTTGCCCCAGCGCCCGATCCAGCTGCGCCAGCGCGAAGGTCTGGGTAAACGGTAACGGCGCCAGCGGTTTACCAATCTGATCCAGCTGTTCGACACCGCAAACGCCACAGCCGGTACGGCCAGCCAGCGCACGACGCTGCGCTTTCAGCGCCATAAAGCGACGACTGGAAAGCTCAATCTGCACCTCGATACCGTGACAACCCGGCACCACATCCATGCCGAAAATATCCTCTGGCGCGTCAATAATGCCTTCCGACAGCGAAAATCCCAGCGCAAAGGCCTCCAGATCTTTTGGCGTGGTCATCATCACAACGTGGGAGATGCCGTTATAGACCAGCGCCACCGGCACCTCTTCCGCCAGCCAGTCAGGCTGAGCCACCGCGAGGTCAGCGCGCTGCCACACCAGCGTTTCGCTGATACCTGCCTGAGTTGTTAAATCTTCGCCGGGAGTTTGCAGAATAGCTTTCAAGGAGTACGACCTGTTGTTAACAAATAATGAAATGCGGCTGTTCGCGCTGTCGGGTTAAACGGCAACGACAGCCACTAATTTTGCCCTCACACCGGGTACAGCGCAAATAAACCACAAGGCATTTGATGCGGTTATTTATCGCCGGATCGCCCCAGCCACGCCCGCTGGCGGCAGAATGCGAATGATTATTTCTCCCGATTTAACATTCGTGAGCATTCAGGAGCCGTAATTTTGGCCCGCCGCTGAAAATTGTCTTGCGCAGTAAATCCGTTGCTAAAAAATTTTAACAAAATGTAAATGCCGGATTACTAATGCCTAACCTCTTGACCCTGGTCAACTTACAGGCAGATAGGGCTGCTATTTTGCAAGGCTTCGCAATGGAGCCAATAAAGAAGAACGAAAATGCAAATTAACAGACGGAGTTTCTTTAAACTCTGCGCCGGCGGTTTAGCGGGCACCAGCGCAGCATTATTAGGTTTCGCCCCGGCAACGGCGTTAGCCAGCGTCCGGGAATATAAACTGATCCGCGCCAGAGAGACGCGTAATAACTGCACCTACTGCTCGGTGGGCTGCGGCATGCTGATCTACAGCCTGGGCGACGGCGCGAAAAACGCCAGCGCCTCGATTTACCACATTGAAGGCGATCCCGATCATCCGGTCAGCCGCGGTTCTCTCTGCCCGAAAGGCGCAGGCGTGCTCGACTTTATCCACAGTGAGCAGCGGCTGAAGTACCCGGAATACCGCGCGCCAGGCAGCGATAAATGGCAGCGCATCAGCTGGAATGAGGCCTTTGAGCGCATCGCCCGGCTGATGAAGCAGGATCGCGACGCCCATTTCCAGACCACTAACGCTGCCGGCGTCACGGTTAACCGCTGGCCGACCACCTCGATGTTATGTTCTTCGGCCGCCAGCAATGAGACTGGCCTGCTCGACCACAAATTTGCCCGCGCGCTCGGTATTCTGGCGCTGGAAAACCAGGCCCGGCTGTGTCACGGTCCGACGGTTGCCGCGCTGGCACCCAGCTTTGGTCGCGGTGCAATGACCAATAACTGGAACGACATTAAGAACGCCAATGTGGTGCTGATCATGGGCGGTAATCCAGCCGAAGCGCATCCGGTCGGGTTTAAATGGGTCATCGACGCCAAAATCCATAATCAGGCGCAGGTGATTGTGGTCGATCCACGCTTTAACCGTTCCGCCGCCGTGGCCGATTTCTACGCGCCTATACGCGCCGGTAGCGACGTGGTGTTCCTGATGGGGGTGATCAACTATCTGCTGCAGCATGACCACATTCAGCATGAGTACGTGCGGGCCTTCACCAACGCCGCGCTGATTGTTGATGAGGGCTACAGCTTCAGCGACGGTCTGTTCAGCGGTTACGATGCCGCCACCCGCCAGTACGATCGCCAGAGCTGGCACTATGCGCTGGATGAAGCGGGTCATGCGCAACGCGATGAGAGCTTCAGCCACCCGCGCTGCGTGCTCAACCTGCTGAAAGCCCACGCCAGCCGCTATACCCCGGAAATGGTGGCACGCCTGTGCGGTACGGCGCAGGAGAGTTTCCTCGCGGTCTGCCAGCAGCTTGCTGCCACCAGCGTGCCCGATCGTACCACGACCATTCTCTATGCGCTGGGCTGGACCCATCACACCAACGGCTCGCAGATTATCCGCACTGCCGCGATGATCCAGTTGCTGCTCGGTAATATTGGTATGCCTGGCGGCGGTATCAATGCGCTGCGCGGCCACTCCAACGTGCAGGGTTTTACCGATCTTGGTCTGCTGTCGCAAAGCCTGCCGGGCTACCTGCCGCTGCCGTCAGAAAAAATGACCACTCTGGCGAGCTATCTGCAGAAAGCCACGCCGGCGGCGTCCCTGCCGGGCCAGGTCAACTACTGGCAGAACAGCGATAAGTTTTTCGTCAGCCTGATGAAGAGCTTCTATGGCGATAACGCCACGGCAGAAAATCAGTGGGGCTACGACTGGCTGCCTAAGTGGGACAAAAGCTACGACTGCATGGCGCAGGCTGAGATGATGGAACAGGGCGAGCTGAACGGCTGCCTGATTCAGGGCTTTAACCTGCTGGCCGCCTTCCCGGATAAAAATAAAGCGGTTCGGGCCCTTTCCCGACTGAAATATATGGTGGTGATCGACCCGCTCAGCACCGAAACCGCCAGCTTCTGGCAACATCATGATGAGTTTAACGACGTCGATCCGGCCAAAATCCAGACCGAAGTGTTCCGTCTGCCCTCTTCCTGTTTCGCCGAAGAGTCGGGATCGGTGGCTAACTCGTCGCGCTGGTTACAGTGGCACTGGGCTGCCGCTGAGCCGCCGGCTGAAGCGCTGCATGATGGCAAAATCCTCGGCAATCTGTTTTTGCGTCTGCGCGACCTTTATCGCCAGGAAGGCGGGACCGCACCTGAACCGTTGATGGCGATGCGCTGGGATTACCAGGACCCCGCGGACCCCTCACCGGAAGAGGTGGCGCAGGAGAGTAACGGCCGCGCGCTGGCGGATATCTACGATGACAGCGGTAAGCTACTGCTGAAGAAAGGCCAGCAGCTCAACGGCTTTTCGGAACTGCGTAATGACGGTACCACCGCCAGCGCCTGCTGGATCTACGCAGGCAGCTGGACGCCGCAGGGCAATCAGATGGCGCGACGCGATAACGCCGATCCTTCCGGGCTGGGCGCGGTCTCCGGCTGGGCCTGGGCCTGGCCCGCTAACCGGCGCATTCTCTACAACCGCGCCTCTGCCGATAGCCAGGGTAAAGCCTGGGACCCGCATCGCCGCCTGATTGAGTGGGACGGTGCGCGCTGGCAGGGCATCGATGTGCCGGACTATCCGGTAACCCTGGCACCGCAACAGCAGGCCGGGCCCTTTATCATGCAGCCCGACGGCCTGGGTCATCTGTTTGCGCTGGATAAAATGGCGGATGGCCCGTTCCCGGAACACTATGAACCGATGGAAAGCCCGCTGAGTGATAATCCGCTGCATCCGCAGCAGCGTCACAGCCCGGTTGTCCGGCTGTTCCGCAACGATGCTGCCAGTCTGGGTGAGGCCGCGGATTACCCCTGCGTGGCGACCACCTACTCGATCACTGAGCTGTTCCGCCACTGGACCAAACATGCCTTGCTGAACGCCATTGCCCAGCCGGAGCAGTTTGTCGAAATTGGCGCTGAGCTGGCCGAAGAGAAAGGGATTCGCGCCGGTGACCGCGTTAAGGTCTCTTCACGCCGCGGCTACATCAAAGCCAAAGCGGTGGTGACGCGCCGACTGCCGCGTCTGATGATTGACGGTAAGCCGGTCGATACCGTGGGCATTCCCTGTCACTGGGGCTTTGAAGGCACAACGCGCAAAGGCTTTCTCGCCAACACGCTGACGCCTTCGGTTGGCGATGCCAACTCACAGACCCCGGAATACAAGGGATTTTTAGTGAAAGTGGAAAAAGCGTAACGGTGGATGACAATGGCTTACCAGTCACAAGATATTATTCGTCGCTCAGCGACCAATGGATTTACCCCGCCGCCGCAGGCGCGCGATCATCAGCGCCAGGTCGCAAAATTAATCGACGTCACCACCTGCATCGGCTGTAAGGGCTGTCAGGTCGCCTGCTCCGAATGGAACGACATTCGCGATGAGGTCGGACATAACGTTGGGATCTATGACAACCCCACCGATTTAAGCGCCAAATCCTGGACGGTGATGCGCTTCTCCGAAGTGGAAGAGAACGGCAAGCTGGCGTGGCTGATCCGCAAAGATGGCTGTATGCACTGCGCCGATCCCGGCTGCCTGAAGGCCTGCCCTTCGGCGGGCGCGATCATTCAGTACGCCAACGGCATTGTCGATTTCCAGTCAGAACAGTGTATTGGCTGCGGCTACTGCATCGCCGGCTGCCCGTTCAACGTGCCACGGCTGAACAAAGAGGATAACCGCGCCTACAAATGCACCCTGTGTGTCGATCGCGTCAGCGTCGGCCAGGAACCGGCCTGTGTGAAAACCTGCCCGACCGGTGCCATTCATTTCGGCAGTAAAAGCGACATGCTGACGCTGGCCGCCGAGCGGGTTGCTGAACTGAAAGCACGCGGTTACGCCCAGGCGGGCGTCTACAACCCGGCAGGCGTGGGCGGAACACATGTGATGTATGTGCTGCATGACGCCAGTCAGCCGCAGCGTTATCACGGGTTACCTGCCGATCCGCATATCAGCCCAACCGTCACCTTCTGGAAAGGCATCTGGAAACCGCTGGCCGCCGTCGGCTTTGCCGCCACCTTCGCGGCTTCGCTGTTCCACTATGTCGGCGTGGGCCCGAATCGGGTCGAAGAGCATCACGATGACGACGACGATCGTCCGGAGGAGCGCAAATAATGAAACATTCCGATCGCCTGGTGCGTTACCGCGCTGTGGAACGCATTAATCACTGGATTGTCGCCTTATGCTTTGTCATGGCGGCACTGAGCGGGTTAGGTTTTTTCTTTCCCTCATTTAACTGGCTGATGCAGATATTTGGCACGCCACAGCTGGCGCGTATCCTGCATCCGTTTGTTGGCGTAGTGATGTTTGCCGCCTTTATGCTGATGTTTTTACGCTACTGGCGACATAATCTGATCAACCGCGATGACCTCTACTGGGCGAAAAATATCCACCGTATTGCCCTGAATGAAGAGGTCGGTGATACCGGTAAATATAACTTTGGTCAGAAGTGTGTGTTCTGGGCTGCTATCATCAGCTTAGTATTGCTGCTTGTCAGCGGCATTGTGATCTGGCGACCTTACTTCGCGGGCGCGTTCACTATTCCGCTGATCAGACTGGCGTTAGTGGTGCATTCGGTGTCGGCTACCGCACTGATCGTGGTCATCATGGTGCATGTCTATGCCGCGCTGTGGGTCAAAGGCACGCTGACGGCGATGATTGAGGGCTGGGTCAGTTCAGACTGGGCCAGACACCACCATCCACGCTGGTATCGTGAGCAGCGTAATCCGCCTATAAAACAGGAAAAACGCCCCTGATGAGCATTCGCATTATCCCGCAAGATCAGCTGGAGAAGAGCGAAAAAACAACGGCGGAGATGATTCCGCCGTTACTTTTTCCACGGCTGAAAAACCTGTATAGCCGTCGTGCTGCGCGACTGCGTGACCTGGCGGCTAAAAATCCTCTGGGCGACTACCTGCGTTTTGCTGCGGTGATCGCCGAAGCGCAGGAAATTGTGCTGTATGACCATCCGCTGCATATGGACCTGCGGGCGCGGCTGGAAGAGAGCGCCCGCGAGGGCAAGCCGCCACTGGATATCCACACGCTGCCACGCGACACGCACTGGCAGCGGTTACTGCACTCGCTGATTGCGGAACTAAAGCCTGAGATGAGCGGCCAGGCGCTGGCGGTGCTGGAGAATCTGGAGAAAGCCTCTGCCACGGAACTGGAAACGCTGGCCAGCGCCCTGTTTGCCGGCGAGTATGCCAGGGTGAGCAGCGACAAAGCGCCGTTTATCTGGGCCGCGCTGGCGCTGTACTGGGCGCAGATGGCCGCGATGATCCCAGGCAAAGCGCGTGCTGAGATGGGCGATCAGCGGCAGTTTTGTCCGGTGTGCGCCAGTATGCCGGTCGCCAGTGTGGTCCACATGGGCAACCACGACGGCGCGCGGTATCTGCACTGCAACCTGTGCGAAAGTGAGTGGTATGTGGTGCGCAGCAAATGCACCCAGTGTGAACAGACCCGCGACCTGCACTACTGGTCGCTTGACAGTGAACATGCGGCGGTGAAAGCGGAGAGTTGTGGCGACTGCGGCACCTATCTGAAGATACTCTATCAGGAAAAAAATCCGGCTATCGAACCGGTCGCCGACGATCTGGCGTCGCTGGTGCTGGATGCCCGGATGGAGCAGGAAGGCTTTGCCCGTAGCAGCCTCAACCCCTTTATGTTTCCTGGCGAATCGTAGCTAACCTGGAGGAACCCGATGAAACTGATTGGCAGCTATACCAGCCCGTTTGTGCGTAAGATTTCGATCATTATGCTGGAAAAAGGCATTATCTTTGAGTTCGTTAACGCATCGCCTTACAGCGATGACAGTCACGTTCCGCACTACAATCCGCTGGGAAAAGTTCCGGCGCTGGTGGCTGACGATCAACAAATCTGGTTCGATTCCAGCATCATCGCGGAGTTTCTCGAACTACGCAGCGATGCGCCCGCCCTGCTGCCTGCCGATCCCCATCAGTCACTGCAGATCCGTCAGCTGGAGAAGCTGGCAGATGGCGTCAGCGACGCCGCGCTGGTGATTGTGCGTGAGCAGATGCGGCCAGGCGATCAGCAGTCGGAAGAGGTGCTGCTGCGTAACCGCGAGAAGATCCAGCGCAGTCTCGATATGCTGGAGAAAATCGCCGCAGAGGGAAAATGGCTCAATAACGGCCAGCTCAATCTGGCTGATATCGCCACCGGCTGTATGATCGGCTACCTCAATTTTCGTCGCGTAGTGCCGAACTGGTGCGTGGAACGACCTGCGCTGGTAAAACTGGCCGAGACGCTATTCCAGCGCGAGAGCTTTGCACGGACAACGCCGCCTGCGGCGTGACGGATTGCTGAGCCAGACTTGCCGACGCGGTAAAATGGCGTTCGGCAAGGTATTCTGATGTCACTCTATTGCCGGATATAGACGGAATCCACCAGCACTAACAGCCGATATACCCGATGAATGACCAGAATAGTATGAAGAGACTACGTATTCTGGCTTTCAGCTATCCATCTTTGCGCCTCGTTATTCCCGAGCAGTTCTCTTCGGTTTATCTCCTGTAAGATCTTTTCAGGCACATGTTCTGCATCAGATATTATTGGATTAGGAACGATTATCTGGCTTGCATTTTCATAGCCGGGCGCCCATAAATTGTTATTATCTGATACCTGTTTATAAACAGAAATCAACCTCTTCTTCCATGCTGCGGAAATATGTACAACAGCAGTATCTGGCGATATAACTATATCAGCCTCATGAATCAGCGCCATCATATGGTGCAATGTACTAAAGGGATTGATAACTGCATTATCAGGGAGTGGGATCGTTAATTCTCGTCGGTGATCAAGTACAATGAACCTGATGCCAGATGAATTCTGGTTTATCCTATTAATGATATCTGACAACTGCTTTTGCGAGAAATTTCTCTCCGGACATCCGGCAAAAGCATTGACGATCACTTTCGTCGCATGCTTCATGTCTTTAAGAAAATGCTTTACTTCGCTGAGGACGATACCCGGAATAGGCAGGTGATAGGCAACTGGATCGATCGCATTGATATTTAAAAAATCAGTAATCAAACAAAAAGCGTTAGTGACATGCTTTTCCTCAACGTTAAATGCAATAGTGTGATTATAATGATTAATAAAATTCTTTTTATTTAAACCGATAGCAAACCTTGCATTAATCTGTCGTAAAAGCCTTATCCGGTGTACGGGCGTCTCGAATAAGCAGAGGTCAATAATCAGATCGTAATTATTCTCTTTGAGCACTTTAACCACTGATTTTGCAACGTTGTGATTAAATCCTTTCAGAAAGCACTCATTAGTGCTCTCTTCTGCTTCATAGACGTTTCGGATACAGGGATTATCTTTAATCACCATGCTGGTTGCTTTAGTCAGCAGTAAATCAACGCTGTAACCTGCCTCATAAAGACATTTTATAAGCGGTGTAGAAACCACTAAATCACCAATTTTCCCTTCATTTCGCAAAAGCAATATCGTTTTAACCGAGGTAAGATCAATGGCTTTTTTTTTGCGATTGTCCCATAGCATTTTAGCAATATATATCCTGGCGTTAATTTTCACCTGTTTGAGATAATAATTCTTTCTTCTGTTCCACTGTCTTAATCGGGTAATAAATAAATCCGGATATATAAAAAACAATCTTTTCTTCATGATGCCCTCCATTTTACGTGAATGTTATCCATTACTCATGAGCAGGAAGATAAAATACATAAAACAAATGGATAAAAACATCATGTAAAGCACAAACCATAAGGTTTACGTTTTTTATTGCCAATGGGTGTTTCATGATTGTTGTGCAATTTTTAAATATTTTTTGAATGGTCGGTAAATCGATACGATAAACCCCTGGCCTTTTATCCAGCCGGATTTGAGACGGGTTAGCATCATTTCCAATATTAGTGGTGCCCTGGATCAGCTATTCCTGGGTAATACGCAGCCGGTACAGGCATCAATCAGTTTCTAGTTTTTTTTGCTGATCTCGATGTACATTCTAAACACGCCCTGACAGCCACCACCCGATGCTTCAAATTCAGAGAGTTCTGTATCAAAGTCCTGGCTTCTGTGGTGTGCAAATTATTATTCTCAATTGCATTTTTAACCTCTGCGCACCCGCTAGAGCATTTGCCGTACAGTCCCCCACGACTCCGCCCGCACGACCCGCTGCTGACGTCCCCAGCGCAATCATTGTCTGACGCTGCTCTTAGTCCAGGTCCTCACGCTTAACGCCCGGCTACATCTGCTGTGCGAAGTACTCGCCCATTACTGCGCCCGAGGCGCCCGTCAGGGCTGAGTTGCCCGCCGCATACGAGGTCACCGCACCCAGCACCGCGTACGCCATCAGGTTCGCCTGGACATTGACCTTACCGTTCGCATCTGTTGTCAGCTCATGTATCTTTTCCGCCAGGTACGGCGCTGCCGCCCCTGCTGCTGTTTTTGCTGTCGGTGCTCTGCGTGTTCCGTGCCGACTGCAGCAGGATGTCCCGCTATGCATCAAGCCCCATGTCGCCGCTCTGCGCCGTACCGTTTTTGCCGGTTGCCGTGACGGTCAGGTTCCGGCCCGCAGTCAGCGTGCTGCCCTGCTACTGGAAGCTCGCGGTACGCGTCTCGCTTTTCGACGACTGGCTGCCGTACGAGGCGCTGATAACGTCACCCTCCCGCCCGATCACCGTCACGCTCTGCTGCCCGCTGAAGGTACTGCCAGTGCTGGCCTCACAATCCTAATCGTGCAGGCTGCGCATTTTATCAGCACTGAAGATCCTGTCATTACCCGTTAAGGTAAAGAGGCGATAAAGATTTTGCAGACAGATTAAAAGCTGGCTGATGTGGATTCAAAGCAGGAAAATCAGCCCTCTTACAGGTACATATAACATCAGGAAGAAGGGATACACACAAATCAGGCAAAAGGAGAAAAAAATCTGTTTTTCAGAGACGCCTCTCAATCTATTACCTGACTTCCAACGGGTTTATATAGAAGAAGGTGTATATTTGAACAGGAGAAAACAGAGAAGGGAGAACGTAACGAGAGATTTTTAGCGCGTCTGCTACGGGTTGCACCCCGTAACAGACGCTGACCACAACTAACTGATTGGGAGTTAATTATGGCTAACACGCATCATAAGTCAGGGACCCGTACGTCCACAACCGCCGCTGGTGAATCGCGGGCATATTATTACAGAGTGGGATACCGGCCTAATAAAGGCCAGCCGAACCCGCTGCCGCAGCTCACCATCAAGGGCCGCTGGCTGGAAGCGCTGGGATTTACGACCGGGCAGAAGAACGAGGTGATCCCGGCTGCGGGGCAGCTGATTATCCGGCTGGCTGAGGTTTAATCGGCAGATAAAAATATCCCGGCTCGATTGAAGTGCACCCCTACTCGTTGGATATCCAACGAGTAGGGGGGTGCACTTCAGATTGGCTGAGCTCCCAACTGATTACACTGAGCTTTTTTGTAACTGACTCACTATTTTACTTATTGTATTTTCTGGCAATGTTTTTTCATTTATATGCTTACCATCATCTGTACTCCAGAGCAGACGATCTCCTGTACTTGTTTTGAGGAGGTACAGGTAACAAGCATTATCTTCCATAGCAGTACATGTCATATCGAATAATCCATCAATCAGTTCAGTACCATCGCCGGTAAAATAGCTTTCTGCATTCCTATATAAACTATCAGCATCGATACTCAAATCATTTATACAAAGCTCATCCAATGGTGCATTACAATAAAAACTAAACGTAGTTTTTAACTCTACAGGCTCGATAGCATGAAACAGCCTTTCACCATCTATATATAGTGAAAAAACCCCATTTCTCCACGTATCTCCAGGGATATTCCAGGCTTCAACTACATCAAATTGAAGCGCAAAACTAAATGGATCACCATAGATCATTTTATTTTCACTCCAAGCTGTTTCTGTACATCACTGGGTATCTGTTTCCCAGTTAATGGATTTTTTTCATCACCAGAACTCCCATTCCAATGATATTCACCATTTGTACCTTCAAAACGGTGAACATTACCTTTACTATCAACAGAAAACCTGACTTCCTTATTTGGATATTTTTTTGAGCTTGAAACAGAAGACTCAAATAATTTCAAAGAATCTTGAGGTTCAATTCCTGCATTAGGTCTATTACCTAATTGTCCAGCAGTATGCTTGGGATTTGATTTATAAACCAAGCCATTCGAAGCTACTGTCGCCTTCGGAGTCGGTAATGCACTGCCTTTCCCAGCCTTATTCATCCCGCCCAGTGCACTTAGCGCCACGCCCGCAATAATATCCGCCTGAGCCTGATCAAGGCCATATTTCGCCATGATCTGCTCTGACACGTTATTGCTGGCAACGATCCCGTCTGCGTCCATCTGGTGCGCCCAGGTTGCTGTCAGATCGTAGACCATCTTGATCGGGATATCTTCGCCCATTGCCCGATCTATTGCCTGTTTCACCGCCATGCTGTCGGCCAGCACATCGCCGTATTTCTGCTGGCAGGTCGCCGGGCTGGTTACGCAGTCGCTTATAAGCTGATTCTGCTGTGCGGTACTCAGTTCTTCGTACTTAGTAATAATACCGCTACAGTCACCGCCGCCAGCCTGACACTGCTTCATTTCAGCAGACCAAGTATCTATCTGCTTGCTGCTTAGATGATTATTCTCAACAGCATTTTTTCCCGCCTGAGCCCCCGCCACCGCATCCGCCGTGCTGTCACCAACCACGCCGCCCGCCAGACCCGCCGCCAGCGTACCCAGCGCACTTATCGTCTGCCGCTGCTCCTCAGACAGGTCACTGCGCTTAACCCCCGGATACAGCTGCTGCGCGATATACTCACCCATTGCCGCGCCCGAGGCGCCCGCCAGCGCCGAGTTGCCCGCCGCATACGAGGTTACCGCACCCAGCACCGCGTGCGCCATCAGGTTCGCTTCGGTATTAACCTTGCCGTTCGCGTCCGTGGTCAGCTCGTGTATCTTTTCCGCCAGGTACGGTGCCGACGCGCCGCTTATCGCCTGCGCCACGTTCCCGCCCGACAGGCCCTGCACCGCCGCCGTCACCGCGCTGATGGCCCGCTGCACCTTACCGCCGGTACCGAATCCGCTGTCGGCGAACGCCTGATTGTAGAAGTTGCTGTAAACCTGTTTACTGACGTCGTCTGCGCTGTACTGCTTCGTCGGATCCTTGGCTTTAAGCTCAGCCAGCGCCCTGTCGCGGTCGGTCTGCGTGACGCCGGACATCTTATCGTTCGCCTTCCGGGTTGCGATGATCTCACCCTGCGTCCGCGCAATATCGCCCGCCTGGCTGCCGATTTCCCCTATCAGCTGAGCCGCCTTCAGCCGGTTCTGCTCCTTCTCCTTGTCGAAGATGGTCTCAAGACCCGGATTCGCATTTTCCACGTCGCGGCTTAAATCTGCAACGTCCTGCGCCTGTTTTTCCTTATCGCGGATAACGATGGTGCCTTCGCTCACCGCCGACTTCGTAGTGGAGTCCGCGCTGCCGCTGTCGTTCAGTCCCGCCAGCATCCCGTTCGCCATGTTGCCGGCGAACTGACCGCCCACGCTGCCGCCGGTGCTGATGCCCGCGCTCTGGTGCTCCACCTTATAGTCCGCGTGGTTCTCAATATCGCCGAAGCCCAGCGTGCCGGTGTCCAGCCGGTTTTTATCCGCCGTCGCCGTACTCGCGATGACCGCCCCGTCGAGCTGGGTGTGCTCACCCACGGTCACGTCAAAGCCGCCCTTCCCGGCGAAGATGCCGGTCTGCTCCGCCACGCTCTGCCAGGTGCTGTGCATCTTATCCCGGCTCACGTTCGCCGACCCGGTCATTGAGCCGAAGGTGACGCTGCCGCCCGCGCTGGTGCTCTGCTGTCTGCTGTCGTAGCGGTCGCTGTCCTGCTCCGAGGCCAGCGTCAGGTTGCGGCCCGCGTCCACCTTCACGCTCTCACCGCTGGCCTGCGCGCCCCTGAGCGTGGTGTCGCGCCCGCTGGTCAGGCTGAGCCGGTTGCCCGCGTCCAGCGTGGTCTCGCTGTGCGTCAGCCCGTTGCCTTTTTCACTGCCCTTCGCCGCGTTGACGCTCGCCGACACGCTGATGCCGTAGCCGCCCGACCCCGCGCCGATACCGACGCCGGCGCTGCCGCCTTTGCTGCTGTTTTTGCTGTCGGTGCTCTGCGTGTTCTGCCCCGACTGCAGCAGGATGTCCCGCGACGCATCAAGCCCCAGGTCGCCGCCCGCCTTCAGCTGGCTGCCGGTGATGCTGATGTCGCCGCTCTGCGCCGTATCGTTTTTGCCGGTTGCCGTGACGGTCAGGTTCCGGCCCGCCGTCAGCGTGCTGCCCTGCGACTGGCTGCTCTCGGTACGCGTCTCGCTTTTCGACGACTGGCTGCCGTACGAGGCGCTGACGCCGATGGTGTTGCTCCCGCCTTCTCCGCCGTTCTGCAGCCCGTCCATCTGAGCCGCCTGTGCCGCCTGCACCCCATTCAGCGCCGCCTGGGTGTTCTGCAGCGCGCTGACCCGACCGTCGCCCGACTTCCTGGCCTGCTGCGCGCTGCTCACCGCCGTGTTGAGCGCGCTGCCCGCCGTGCCTGACAGGGCGATGCTCAGACCGCTCTGTTTCTGCTCGAAGGTTTCCTTACGGCTGCGTGAATCAACGCCCGGGTCGACAGTTACGCTGTCGCCCGTCAGGTTCAGGTCCTGACCCGCCACCAGGTCTGCGCCGCCGACGTGCAGCCGGTTGCCCGCCGTGATGTTCACGCTGCCCTGGCTGCTGCCGACGGTGCTGACGCTCTGGCTCTGGGTCGTGCCCTTCTCATCGATTTCATGGCGGGTGGACTGCTTGCCGATAGTGAAGCCGATGCCGCCGCTGCCCAGCAGCCCGCTCTTTTTCTTTTCTTTCAGCTGGTAGTGGCTGTCGGTCTCGGTTGCCGCGCCGATCTCCACGTCGCGCCCGGCCCGCAGACTGACGTCCCGATCGGCAGCCACCGCCGATCCGGTCACCGTCAGGTCGCGTCCGGCGATGACCGTGACGCTTTCGCCGCTCAGCAGGCTGCCGTTCTCACGGGTGGTAACGTCCCGCGTCACGCTGTGACCGCTGCTTTTTTTCAACAGACTTTTATTCTCTGAGCGCTCTTCGCTGTAAAACGACTCACGTTCGGTGGCGCTGTTCAGCACCACGTCCCGCTTCGCCTGCAGCCCGACAGCGCCCTGTTCGCTGTGAAGCGTACTGCCAGTGACGGTAACGTCGTTCTCCCGCCCGATCACCGTCACGCCCTGCTGCCCGCTGAAGGTGCTGCCGGTGCTGCTCTCACGTGTGCTTTCCTCCTCGCGGTGGCTGCGGGTATTGCCTTCGCGCTTGTTCTCGCTGTCCTGAGCTAACAGGCTGGCGCGCGCATCTTTAATGGTGACGTTCTGCGCGCTGACGCCAATGCGGCCCCCGGTACTGTCGACCTGCGCGCCTTCGGCCAGCAGGTTATTACCCGCCACCAGCGTCACACCCTGAGCGCCGCTCAGGGTGCTGAGCAACAGACGATCTTCCTGGCGACTGTTGCTGACCGACGAGGTGCGGCTGTCAGCCTCAAGATGGGTGGTATTGGTGGTGGTTTCAGCCCTGATAGTGATATCGCCCGCTGCCTGCACATCGAGCTGGCCGCCAGCATTGGCCTGACTGCCGGTGAGTGTGACGTCCCGCCCGGCTGAGAGAAGGAGATTGCCTCCGGCGTTGAGTTCACTGCCGAGCGCCTGCTGCCATTCACCACTAACATGCGCCAGCCGTGAACCAGCCTCTTCCATGCCGTCGCGGGTACGGTTCCCCATCGAGCCCGATATGAAAGCAAGATCCGCGGTATGGCTGCTTTTCGCAGCGGTAATGGTCAGGTCGTTGCTTGCCAGCAAGCTGAGATTATCGGTGGCATCCAGCTTCGCTCCAGCGAGCGTAATATCAGTACCGCTGAGACGAATATCATCGGCGCTCATCGTCGCCTGACGCAGCGCATCCTGCAAATTAGTGCTGATTGTCAGTTGGTCGGCCCGCACATTAATGCTGCCCGCCTTGATATCGCCGCTTTGATGCAGAAACTCTCCGGCATCGATGGACAGCGCCTTGTCAGCAAACAGGTTAGCGGCATTGGTCACGCTGTCGGCCGAGAGTTGCAGGTTGCCTCCACCAATCACTGCCCCATCCCCGGTTAACCGCAGCGTGGTCTGTGCCAGATAAACTTTCGGCACCCACACTGTCTGAGGGCCGTCTGCCGTATCAACAGTTTCGCTGACCAGCCAGACGATATCCTGTTGCAGCGCCGCGATTTGTGGCGGCGTCAACGCCACGCCCGGCACCAGATGGAAATCCTGCGCCACTTTAGAGCCGTTGTTCATCAACTCCTGATACTGCGCCATCGCATCCCAGCCGTTAACGGAAGGCCTGCCGGTCAGTTTCAGCACCTGCTCGCGCACCAGTCGCTGCTCGTAGAAACCGTCACCCAGGCGTTTATGCACCAGTGACGGATCGTAACCCACCTGTTCGAGCAGATAGTCGCTGCTGATAAATTTGCTCTGGCTGGTAAAGCGCTCGTCAGTCACCACCAGATACGGGCTGCCCGCCGCGGTATGCTGACTGAACAGGCCGTTATTGGGGAGGGTTGTGGCGACTCTTTCCAGTTGTTGCAGCGCCGTCAGGGCCAGCTCTGCCGGTAACAGCGGTCGTCCTGGCTGAGATGGGGAGCTGAGGCCGGACTGCGTAAGCTGGCCGCCCGCTGCAAGTTCTGTGTCGCCGTCATGACGGGCAATGCCGTCTACGGCAAAGGCCAGCGGATTTCGTTCATACTCCGCACGCTCAGCGTCCACTGCCTGCAGCGCCGCTTCAAGCTGGCTGATCTGCGCCTGATTAACCGTGGTGTTGGTGATGCTGAATCCGTTTATCGTGACGTTTCCGTTGCCGGTAATGATGCCGTCAACGGTTGCCAGGGCGGTGGTCTCATCGGAATTGAAGGTCGGATACCAGTGATGGGTATCCTTGTCATAGTGATCGACAATCACTTCCTGCCGTCGCTCATTGACCGAATAGCCCCGGTTATCTACGCTTCCCCCACCTTCATGTGTCAGGTTGCCATTGGCGGTAATAACGCTGGCGTCATTGAGCAACTTATCCGTGATGCGCAGGATCATGTTGCCACCCGCCAGAATACGGGCTCCGATGCCTTCGCTTACCAGTTGGTCGCGTGTAACCGTGCCAGTAGCAGTACGCTCACGCAGATTATTGTAATCGGAGACAAACGGCGCACTATCGATGTCGATGTGACGTTCCGGGTCCCACTGTTCAATTTGCCCAATGTTATGTTCGCGCCAGAAGGTATTGTGATAAGGCGTCGGGGCACCCTTCTGGCGGTATCCACGGGTCTCATAAAAAGTCATGGCATAGCTGCCGTCGGCGTTGGGTTTAAGCGCCAGATAATTTATCCACAGCTCAGTCAGTTGACCTTGATTGTTTTTGACACGCACCTGAGCGCGTTTGCCCGCCGCGTCAATCGCCAGCAGCGTGCCGTAAGGATTACTCTGCGCCGCTGCCTCATCCTGGAAAGTCAGTTGCTGTGTGGTCGACGCCATGGTGCTGAGATCGGTGCTCACTGCTGAGCCGTAAGATCGCCAGTAGTAGTTATATCGATGCCACTTGTAGTCGCTGGTCTCAGCCTCACGCTCTATCACCAGCCCTTCGCGCAGGTTATCGAGCCGCCGCGCCTCAATCGTTGCATCACCGTCCGTTTCGATAAAACTTGCCCGATTCTCAATCAGGTCATCACTGTGAAGGTGCATCCGGTCGCCGCTATAGAGCAGAGCGCCGTCCCGGTTGGTCAGGCGCTCACCGGTCTGCAGCGTCAGACTTTCAGTCGCCGCGATGACTGCAGGCTGTCCATGGTTGTCAATCACCCGGCCACGCACGGTGACCTCATCGCCCATCACGGTGGCGCTGTTATCCAGCGAGTCGACATTCAGCGTCAGGGCATCAGCTTCAAGACGCCCGCTGTTCAGCAGCGCACCGGTAGTGAGCTGAACTGTTTTGCCCACCAGCATCGCAGGATTGGTTATGGCCGAGGCATTCAGCACCAGATTACCCGGCAGCAGCCAGTCAACCAGGTTAGTCAGTGCCCCGCTTAGAGAGAAGGTTACCGTCCCGTTACTGCTGATAGTTTCGCCCGCGTTGTGGGTATAGTCCTGTTGCGCGGTCAGCGTCAGCGCCTGCAAGCCCAGCAGCGTGCCGTCCTGATTATTGAAAGAGTGTGCATGGATGCTCAATACGCCAGCACTCTCCAGCCTTCCGCTCTGATTGAGCAGCACCAGCGGTGAATCAGTCGGTGAGAGATCACCGTTGATGGTGAGGTCGCCATTCGCCAGCACACGTCCCTGCCGGTTGTCCAGTTGTGCAACACCGCGCAACATGAGCGTACCAGCGCTTTGCAGCCGTCCGGCGCTGTTATCGATATCACGGACAGAAATGTCGGTGTAGGTGGTGCCGAGTAACAGGCCACCGTCGCGGTTGATAAAGCGATCGGCCTGCAGTGAGAGTCCCGCCTGGCTGCTGATCATGCCCTGTGAACGGTTATCGATCGCCGTGGCGTTCAGCACTAAATCCTGAGTGGCGACCATCTGTCCGCTCTGGTTGTTCAGCTGCGTGGCATTCAAAGTCAGCACCGCCCCGCTGTGAACTTTGCCCTGCTGATTATTGAGCGTGTCGACATGATAGAAGCCCGCGCCCTGGCTGATCAGCGTGCCGCTGGCATTCTCCAGCAGCCCGGTAGTCAGGTTTATCGTCTCAAGACTGCTGAACACGCCCTGACGGTTATCGATCGTCGCGGCATTGATTTGCTGTCCGCCGTTGCTGCGTACCGCACCGCCACTGTTATCAATCTGACCAGACAGCTGCAGGGTAAGCTGTTGCTGACTGTCGATGTTGCCGCCTGCGTTGTTCAGTACCTGCGCATCCAGCTGAAATACTTCGCCGCTCTGCACTTTACCGGCCCGGTTATCCAGATCACCGGCCAGGTTCAGCCGTGACTGCCGCTGACTATAGAGCAGACCGCCCTGGGTGTTATCAAGACGCGCAGCGGTGATAGTCAGCGCCTCACCAGACAGCCACTGGCCGCCCGTATTGTTTATGTTACCGGCGCGACTACCGTCGGTCTGACCTTGCACCGTCAGTTGCTGCTGGGCAGAAATCTTACCGGCAAGGTTGTTGATGTCCTGAGCAACACGTAACACCATACCAGCAGCCGATTGCAGCACGCCGCTGGCGTTACTGAGCCAGTTCGCCGTGAGTTCCGCCTGCTGCTGACTTTGCACACTGCCCGCCGTGTTATCGAAACCGGCACTGGTGGCAGTCCAGCTCGCCTGGCTGCCCATCCAGCCCTGGGCATTGCCCATCTCCTGCGCCTGGAGGGTCTGGTTTAACCGGCTGAAAATTCGGCCATTGCTGTTATCCAGACGGCCGGAGAACTGCATATCCAGCGTGTCCAGCGCATTGATCGCGCCCTGAGCATTCAACAGATTCGCGGCGCTGGCCTGCGTGCGGCCATTGCCGGTAAGGCTGCCGCCCTGATTGTCCCAATCGCCCGTCAGATTGAGCGTAAGTGCCTGCTGGCTAAAAATCAGTCCTGACTGGCGATTGGTCAGCGATCCACCCTGCAGGAGAAGATCGCCACCGCTTTGCAACGATCCGCCATCGTTATTAAACAGCGTCGCTGCGGTGCCACGGATCGCGAGCGCGTTTTGCGCCGTGAGTTTGCCACCCTGGTTGAGAATAGTGCCGTGGCTGGTAAGGGCGAGATCACCGCCAGATTGCAACCGGCCGCTGCCGTTATTGAGCTGGTCTGCCGTCGCCGTAACCCGCTCACCGCCCTGCGCCATACCGTCACGGTTCTGCCAGAGTCCGCCGCTGTTGAGGGAGAGATGATGGCCCGCTTCGATCCAGCCGCCGCTGTTATCCAGGCCCTGTGGCGTCGCCAGGCTCAGATCATGCAGCGCAATCAGTTTGCCCCGGGCATTATCGATCTGGCTGGTGTTAAGCAGCAGTGATTTACCGCTGATTTCACCTGAACGGTTGCTCAGCTGGCCCGAGGTATTCAGCGTCAGCTGCTGGCCGCTGAGGATCTTACCTGCCTCATTCTGCATCTCACGCGCCGCCAGTGTGGTCAGATCGTTACTCTGAAGCGTTCCACCACGGTTATTGAGTTCGCCATCGGTACGGATAGTCAGTGCGTCACCCGCACCCAGTAGCCCCTGTGTGTTGTCAATCCCCTGACCGGCAATGAGATCCAGCGTCTTCTGGCCAATCACTTTGCCCTGAGTATTATCGAAGCTGCTGCTGTTCACCTTCAGCGCGGTGCCGCTGATTTCACCTGTGCGGTTGCTGATCTGATCGTGCACGGAGAGGCTTAATTGCTGGCTGGAGAGCAGTTTGCCGTCGTCGTTATTGAGGCTGCTGGCTTGCGCGCTGAGCTGCGTTTCGCTTTGCGCCGTGCCGCCACGGTTGTTCCATTCACCGGTGTGAATATCCAGCGCCCCGCGCGCTACGATCTGGCCAGCCTGATTGTCCAGTCCACTTACTGTCAGGCCGAGGTCGCGCTGGCTGACGATCTCGCCCTGCGCATTATTCAGATGCTGCACATTCAGCAACAGCTGACCGCCGTTCAGGGTGCCAGACTGATTATTCAGGTCAGCACCCGCGCTGAGCGTCAGCGCATCACCGGCCAGCAGTTTACCCTGACTGTTGTTAACAGCCGCGCTGGCATTCATAGTCAGTGCCGCCTGGGTTTTGACGGTACCACCCTGGTTAGTCAGGCTGCCTGTTTCAAGCACCAGATCGCCGTTGTTACCCAGCTCACCCGCGGTATTGTCGAGCAGACCGTCAATCCGCCAGGTTTGCGCCACGTTGTCGAGTGCGACCATGCGCCCACGCTGGTTATTCAGGGAGGCGGCCCGGAAGCTGAGCTGCCGGCTCTCAATCGTTCCGTCGCTGTTATCCAGCCCACCACTCAGTGTGAAGCGGCTTTCGCCACTTCCGGTCTGTGACCATCCGGCCTGCTGGCTGAACAGGCTGCGTCCATCGATCTGCCAGCGCCCGGCGCTAATCTGCGCCTGCTGCGCCTCAATATCACCTGCCGTGTTAATCACCAGCTCATCACCATTGATCACCGCCTGACGCACGGCAACACCCCCTTCCTGAGCCGTCAGCGTTGCGCGGCTGGCCGCGATCTGAGCGCCACTGAGATCGACCCGGCGTCCGCGCACGCTGACCTCTTTTTTGCTCAGCAGGCTACCGCTTGCGCGAATGACATCCTGGCTCTCAAGCTGCAGATTAGCTTCCTGCACAACCTGGCTGCTGGCATCGCTGCCTGCCAGCAGGTGTCCGCTGCTCTGTATGCCGCGGGCCGCGGTCAGCCGCACATCACCTGCCGCCGCCAGGGTGCCGGACTGAGTGATTCCGCCTTCGCGGCTCCGGACCGTCAGCTGACCACCACTGTGGAGTTTGCCCTGATAGTCAATATCCTCTCTGGCCGCCAGGCTGATGTCGCCTCCAGCCTGCGTCACGCCATCCTGTGCCGCCGATTGCCAGACGAGCTTACCTTCGCTGCTCACCACCAGCGTTTTGCCCGCCTGAACCTGGGCATTCTGATTACGTACGCCAACGCCCGCTTCGGTGCCAATCATGCGGATCTGGCCGCTGTACATGCCGCCCATCTGCCCCATGTCGATCGCCAGTTCAGGTCTGGCGCTGCCGTCGTCAGCCAGCGGTGTGACCGTCTGTGCGTCTGCGCTTACGCGGTTGCGACCGGCCACCACCGCCAGCTCTTTTTTGGCCCAGACGCCCGCATTGATCTCCACCGCGCGGGCCAGTACATCAACGTACTCAGTATCATGACGGGGATCGCCGTTGAGTCCGCCGCCTTCAATGCGCACCACGCCACGTTCGACCTGATAACCCGCCAGGCTGCCGTCAGCATTGAGTTGTGGCTTGCCAGTGGTCAGCGTCATGCGGCCGGCGTTGATGGTGCCGCATCCGTTACAGACGATCCCGGCCGGGTTGGCAACGATCACCTGCGCCCGTCCGCCCGCCACTTCCATATAACCACGTAGCTGGCTGGGATTATTGCTGTTTACTTCGTTGATGATCACCCGCGCCGCTGGGGCGTTTGGGTTGAGAACCGGGTTGCCCTGAATCATTCCGGCCAGTTGTGTTGAGGTCATCACTGCGGAGTTATTCAGGATGGCGCCATTCTGCGCGACGTCGAATTGCTGATACTGGTTATGCGAGATACCCGCCTGATTGGGGGCCGTGATATTGACCTGTGGCAACCCGTTCTGGGTAGCGATGATATCCGGCCGCTGTCCTGGCGTAGCATTACTATCCGCTACAATGCCGTTCGCCATTGCTGGCCCGGCAAACAGGGCCAGTCCAAGCAGCCACGTCGCACGGCGTAGAGTGACCCAGAGGCGCGCCGAACCGTTGCCACAACTCTGGCCCGGTTCAGTGCTGCAACTGCGGGCCAGTTCCGATACCACACGGAGTTCCCCATGGGTACGGCTGAAGATAATACGATAGCAATGTTTATTCATGGGTCACATCCGTGAGAAAAAGCGGTCCATTCAAATCGTTAGCGAAGCGGGAAAGCGGGCTTTGCCGATCAGATTTCCAGATTAATGCTAAAACCTGCCGTTACGCCTGAAGTATGAAAGCCTGCAGGCTTATAGAGCGGCATACCAGCAAACAGGTCATAGCTGAACCGTTGCCATAGTGCGCCACGCACGCCAAGTGCGCTGCCAGCCAGTTGATGTCCAACCAGGTAGTGCGTGCCGGGTCCGCTTACCCGGCCATAATCGGCAGCCAGATAGAGCTCATGTCCGCGCGAGAAAAGATTCCAGCCGATTTCATTACGCCACAGCAGTCCTTTTTCCCCCGACAGCATCTGTTCACCATCGAAGCCGCGTACCGTATAGCGGCCAGCAATCGCCATTCGCTCCTGCGGCGTCAGGGCATTCGGACTCCATTGTCCCCGCACGCTGCTGTAAACCCGCCAGGGCTGCTCGCCCACGGCGAAAGGCTGATTAATGCTGAGGTCGCCCAGCAATATGCCGGTACGTGCGCTGCCCTGATGTCGCGACTCTTCCGGCGCAGGAAGCGCATTAAACGCACCGGTACCGCGCCGCCAGGCAATATTAGCGTCCAGCGTGCTGCTGCCCAGGTAGCTATGCTGATTCAGGCCCAGCTCCCAGCGCGCGGTGCGCCGCTTTTGCTGCTCAATATCGATATCGTTGACGGCGTTGGTGGCGTGCTTTCGATAGCCGCGCAGGTTAAGCGTGGTTTTGTGCGACCGATCGCGGTAGAGCAACCGGGAGACCGTGAGCTGGACATTGTCGCTCTTGCCGCTGTAGCGCAGCACCTCGTTGGCATTGGGGATGTTCTGGTGATAGGTGTAGTCGTTGTAGTTGGCGGAAACGGCCCAGTATCCTATCGGGAAAAAGTAATTCAGGGTGTGCGAGCGGTTGCCGAAAGGCCCATGCTCAAACAAATTTTTGCCGATGTTGGCGTAGAACAGATCGTTCTGCGCAAAAGGCGCATCCACTGCGAGGGTGGCGGAACCGAGATAGCGCCCGGTAGTTCTGGAGCCGCTGTCATCCAGTCCCAGACTGAGCCGCACCGGGCGGCCTTCCTGCCAGTTGACCTGCAGATCGCTGGTGGCTTCCTTGTCGCCAGGCACGATTTTAATGTCGGCACTGGCACTCGGCACCCGCTTAAAGTTCTCCAGACCCTGCTCAATATCCCGCAGATTCAAAATATCGCCCGATGATGCCGGAATCGCATTCCACAACCGTCCGCGCCAGGACACCGGTTCATCAAAGCGGATCTTGCTGATACGGCCCGGCTGTAACGTCAGCGTTAACACACCTTTGGTCAGATCCTGCTCCTGCGCCATCACGCGAGTGGTGACATAGCCTTTGGCGAGAATCGCATTCTGCACTTTGTTGATGGCGAGGACGATCCCCTGGCTGCCCAGGCAGCGGCCGGTGGCGTCTGCGGCGGCATTGAGCGCCCACTGAAACTGGCTGGCTGCCTCGCCAGTCAGTACAAGGCGATCAACGATAAAACAAGGATGCTCACTGGCAGGATAATCGGGCAGCAATCTGTCGGGCCGGGGAAGATGCTCATTAGCCTGCGGCGCATTCTGCTGTTGCAGCGCACGTTCACGCGCCTGCTGACGCAACTGCTCGCGAGCATCAATCGCCTGACTTTCCTGTTGGCGGGTGTCTGCTGGCGTGGCCGCCAGCAGGGGTAAAACGCAGCTAAACAGCGATCCCGCCAGCACGACGAATAAACGCGTTAGCGATAACCTGAGGAATAAAAAAATTCGTTTCATGAAAATCCATTTCATTAATTTTAACCGGCTGTAATTACTGGCGAATTATCTACCTGAAAATCAGAAAAACAATAGAATATCTTTTTTTCAGGCGGTTTCTTAACAAGAGGATTACCGAAATATATTACGTGTAATGCGGCCATTTAATTTTTGTAATAATCTGATATGGATGGGCCGTTTAATTTAAATTTATGTTGGCAAAGGGGCGTTATAACGATTATTTATTGCTTTATGAGAATTGAGGTTATTTAAAGGTTGAAAACAGTTGCCGTCAGATAACAGGCAGAAAAGGCTTTAGAGGCGGGAAAACTTAATAAAAAAAGGGACGATAGCTCGTCCCTTTTCCATACTGCACTGAAAGGTTTACTGCAGCAGCGAGATATCCGCCACCTGCAGGAACAGTTCACGCAGTTTCGCCAGCAGCGTCAGGCGATTAACCCGCACCGCCGGATCATCCGCGTTGACCATCACCTTATCGAAGAAGTTATCTACGGCTTCACGCAGCTGCGCCAGTTCAATCAGCGCATCCTGATAACGGCCTTCGGCGAAGTAAGGCTGCAGCTTGCTGCTCAGCGCGGTGACAAAGGTCGCCAGCTGAATCTCTTCATTCTCTTTCAGCAGCGACGCCTGCACGCTGTCACTCAGCGTTTCGGTCGATTTTGCCAGAATGTTAGAGACGCGCTTGTTGGCGGCGGCCAGCGCAGCGGCGGCATCCAGCGTACGGAAATGCGACACCGCTTTCATGCGGGCATCGAAGTCTGCCGGACGGGTCGGACGACGCGCCAGTACCGCCTGCAGCGTATCAATGCTGTGACCTTCTTCCTGATACCAGGCGCGGAAGCGGCCCAGCATAAAGTCGATCACATCATCCACCACGCGAGCGTTGCTCAGCTTGCTGCCATACAGACGCACCGCTTCTTCGGTGAGGGTTTGCAGGTCGAGCGGCAGGTTCTTCTCAACAATAATACGCAGCACGCCCAGCGCCGCACGACGCAGTGCGAACGGATCTTTGTCGCCTTTTGGATGCTGACCAATGCCGAAAATACCGGCCAGCGTATCCATTTTATCGGCAATCGCCAGCGCACAGGCGACCGGGCTGGAAGGCAGCGCATCACCGGCAAAGCGTGGCTGATACTGCTCATTCAGCGCCACCGCCACATCTTCGGCTTCGCCGTCGTGGCGCGCGTAGTGCATCCCCATCACGCCCTGAGTGTCGGTGAATTCGAAGACCATGTTGGTCATCAGGTCACACTTCGACAGCAGGCCGGCGCGGGTGGCGTGATTCACATCGGCACCAATTTCACCGGCAATCCAGCCCGCCAGCGCCTGAATGCGATCGGTTTTATCACGCAGCGTGCCCAGCTCTTTCTGGAACAGCACCGTTTCCAGCCGTGGCAGATGATCTTCCAGACGCTTTTTGCGGTCGGTATTGAAGAAGAACTCCGCATCGGCCAGACGCGGACGCACCACTTTCTCGTTACCCCAGATAATCTGGCGCGGATCGCTGGATTCGATATTGGTGACAAAAATGAAGTTCGGCAGCAGGTTGCCGTCATTGTCATACACCGGGAAATATTTCTGATCGCCTTTCATGGTGTAGACCAGCGCTTCAGCCGGCACCTTGAGGAATTTCTCTTCAAAGGTGGCGGTCAGGACGACTGGCCACTCCACCAGCGACGTGACCTCTTCCAGCAGGCTGTCGCTGAGATCGGCATTACCGCCCAGACGGCGCGCGGCCGCTTCGGCATCAGCCTTGATCATCGCTTTACGGGTCTGGTAGTCGGCGATCACTTTACCGCGTTTCTCCAGCACATCCGGATACTGATCGGCATTATCAAGGGTGATGTCCTGTTCGCCCATGAAGCGGTGACCACGAATAGTCCGCGCCGAGTCGATGCCCAGAATGGTGGCCGGGATCAGCTCTTCGCCGAGCAGCAGGGTCACGGTGTGAACCGGACGGACAAACTGCACATCGCTGTCGCCCCAGCGCATCAGTTTTGGCACCGGCAGTTTGCTCAGCGCGGTAGCGATCATCGCTGGCAGCAGGGTTTGCGCAGCTTCGCCCTTAACCTGGGCGCGATAAACCAGCCATTCGCCTTTATCGGTGCTCAGACGTTCAGCCTGATCAACGGTGATACCGTTACCGCGTGCCCAGCCTTCTGCGGCTTTGGTGGCGTTACCGTCGGCGTCAAACGCCGCGCTGACCGCCGGACCGCGTTTTTCCACTTCCCGATCGGGCTGGGAAGCGCTGAGGTTAGCGACTTTCAGCGCCAGACGGCGCGGCGCGGCAAACCAGGTCACCTCACCGTGGTTCAGGTTAGCGGCATCAAGTTCCGCAGTAACCTGCGCAGCAAAGGCTTCAGCCAGGCTGCGCAGGGCTTTTGGTGGCAGCTCTTCGGTGCCGATCTCCACCAGGAAAGTTTTGTCAGTCATGGCTGCCTCTTACTTTTTGTTATTGCACATCGGGAAGCCCAGTGCCTCGCGAGAGGCGTAGTAAGCTTCAGCCACGGCTTTCGTCAGGGTGCGGATACGCAGAATATAGCGCTGGCGCTCGGTGACCGAGATCGCTTTGCGTGCATCCAGCAGGTTAAAGCTGTGTGCGGCTTTCAGGATGCGTTCGTAAGCGGGCAGCGGCAGCGGTTTTTCCAGCGCCAGCAGATGCTGCGCCTCTTTCTCGTACTGCTCAAAGCAGGTAAAGAGGAAATTGACGTCGGCGTATTCGAAGTTATAGGTGGATTGCTCCACTTCGTTCTGATGGAACACGTCGCCGTAGGTGGTTTTACCCAGCGGACCGTCGCTCCACACCAGATCGTAGACGCTGTCGACGCCCTGGATATACATCGCCAGACGCTCCAGGCCATAGGTGATCTCACCGGTCACCGGCTTGCACTCCAGGCCACCGACCTGCTGGAAGTAAGTGAACTGCGTCACTTCCATGCCGTTGAGCCACACTTCCCAGCCCAGTCCCCAGGCACCCAACGTCGGGTTTTCCCAGTTATCTTCCACAAAGCGAATGTCATGCACCGTCGGGTCCATACCCAGCTCTTTCAGCGACCCGAGATACAGCTCCTGAATGTTGTCCGGTGACGGTTTAATGATCACCTGGAACTGGTAATAGTGCTGTAAGCGGTTCGGGTTCTCACCGTAGCGACCATCGGTCGGACGGCGAGACGGCTGCACGTAAGCGGCGGCGATCGGCTCCGGGCCGAGTGCGCGCAGGCAGGTCATCGGGTGTGAAGTGCCAGCGCCTACTTCCATGTCCAGCGGTTGAACAATGGTGCAGCCCTGACGTGCCCAGTAATCCTGCAAGGTCAGGATCAGGCCCTGAAAGGTCTTGGTATCAAACTTTTGCATGTTGAATTTGCACGCGATTGGCTAGATGAAAAAAGAGGGCAACAGTATACCCTTTGACCGCGCGATGTGCAGCCGGAAATCCTGTGCGGTTGCGGCGCGGTTTCACCGTAATCGCCTGTTGCAGCCATACAGAGGTCTCTGAATCCTGCGGCTAAAGGTTGTTGCCATCGCCGCGCCTGGCTACCCTTCTTCGCACGGACGCTATGCGCAAGAGGACGCCATGCCGCAGAAGATTTACTGGATCGATAATTTACGCGCGGTTGCCTGCCTGATGGTGATCGTGATCCACACCACCACCTGGTATATCACCGGCCCCATGGCGGTAACCGGCGCCAGCTGGGATGTTGCTAACCTGCTGAACTCCGCCTCACGGGTCTGCGTACCGCTGTTTTTTATGATCTCCGGCTACCTGTTTTTTGGTGAGCGCAGCGCGCAGCCGCGCCACATGATACGGCTGGTGCTCTGCCTGTTATTTTACAGCGCCGTGTCGCTGGCCTACATCACCTGGCTGACGCCGATCAGTGAAGGGCGCTCGATTCTGAAAATGCTGCAAAAGCCGGTTTTTTATCATCTGTGGTTCTTTTTTGCGCTGATCGGCATCTATCTGATGTCGCCGCTGATACAGGTGAAAAGCGTGCAGGCGCGTTATGTGGCGCTGCTGGTGCTGGTGCTGGCGGTACTGGCCAATCCCAATACCGTCAGCCAGTCGCTGGGGCCGTTTCACTTTCTGCCGGTCAACCTTTATGTCAGCGGTGACAGCATCTATTACCTGCTGTATGCACTGTTAGGACGGGCGATCGGCACCATGGAGACGACAAGACGTGGGCTGACGCCTGCCGCCACTGGTGTATTTATCGCCTGCGTCATAGGCATTGCGCTGGGCACAAAGCAGGCGTTACGGGTCAACGGGGCGTTTAACGACACCTGGTATCTCTACTGCGGGCCTCTGGTATTTATCGCGGCGATTAGTCTGCTGATGGTGTTTAAAAATGCGCTTAACCAGCGCGCGCTGCCGGGTTTAGCGCTGATTGCGCGCTATTCACTGCCGATCTACGGTTTTCACGCGCTGTTTATCCACTATCTGCGTACCCATCATTACGACGATATGTCACGTCCGTGGCTCGATCTGCCATGGGTATTCGGCGTCACGCTGGGCGGCAGCCTGCTGCTGGCGATGGTACTTAAACGCGTCGATAAACGTCACTTCGTCAGCTGACGGGCTGCGCGCGCTGCTGACACGACAGGCCGGGCCCGGCTGAAGCCTGTTATACCAGGTCCCAGCCGCGGGCGCGCCACAGCGCGGGCAGCTCCGCCATGTTGTCGAATCGCGTCACCAGCGGATGATCCAGTTCCGGGTTATGCGCATCGGCGCAGTAGTAGAAGACCGGAATACCGGCGGCAATGCCGGCACGCGCGCCCGCTTCAGAGTCATCCACCAGAATGCAGCGCTCAATCGCGACCTGCATCTGCTCGGCAGCGTGGTACATCAGTTCCGGATCGGGCTTCCAGTGCAGAATGTCATAACCGCTGTAGAGACGGTCAGCAAACCGCGGCAGCATGCCGGTTAAGCCCAGCGAGTGCTGCATCTTCTTCACCGTTCCGTTCGACACCACGCACATCGGCACTTTGATCTGCTCAACCAGCGCTTTCGCGCCGTCGATCGGCTTGAGATGCTGGTCAAACAGCTGTGCCACTTCGGCACGATAGGCGGTTTCCACCTCTTCCATCGGTAACGACGTCTGATGCGCTTCACCGACGTCGCGGATGATGTCGTACAGTTTGACGCCTTTATACTGCTCAAACATCTGCTGCAGCGACAGGTCGATGCCATAGCGGGCGAAGGTATTGACGTAGGCCTGGGTACAGAGCAGTTCGCTGTCCACCAGCGTGCCATCGCAATCGAAAAAGACGCATTCTACTGACATCAGACTCTATCCTTTGATTTTATGGGCGTCCCTCACTCTACCGTACTGAGCGAAGATTGCGAGAGTGGCAATCGGTTGCGAAAAATCATTGTATTGGCCTGGTAAAATCGCCAGGATACGCGCCGATGATTTTTTCTTCTGGATGGATGGCATGAGCAAGCAAGGCCTTTTGCAGCGCATCTTTAAACTGCAGGAACATGGCACCACGGTGCGCACCGAAGTGATCGCAGGGGTAACCACCTTTCTCACCATGGTTTACATCGTCTTTGTGAACCCGCAGATCCTTGGCGTGGCCGGTATGGACACCCAGGCGGTGTTTGTCACCACCTGCCTGATTGCCGCCTTCGGCAGTATTCTGATGGGGCTGTTTGCCAATCTGCCGGTGGCGCTGGCGCCGGCGATGGGGCTGAACGCCTTTTTCGCCTTTGTGGTGGTGGGCGCGATGGGCTATTCCTGGCAGGTCGGCATGGGCGCGATCTTCTGGGGTGCGGTGGGCCTGCTGATCCTGACGCTGCTGCGGGTGCGCTACTGGATGATTGCCAACATTCCGCTGAGTCTGCGCGTCGGCATCACCGCCGGGATTGGTTTGTTTATCGCCATGATGGGGCTGAAAAATGCCGGCATTATTGTGCCCAATCCCGATACGCTGGTGGCGGTAGGCAACCTGACTTCGCACAGCGTACTGCTGGGCGCGCTGGGTTTCTTTATTATCGCTATTCTGGCGTCACGTAATATCCATGCCGCCGTACTGATCTCTATGGTGGTCACTACCGCCATTGGCTGGATGCTGGGCGACGTGAAGTTTGTTGGCCTGTTTTCCGCGCCGCCGGCCATCAGCTCAGTGGTGGGCCAGGTCGACATCAAAGGTGCATTCAACATCGGCATGGCTGGCGTCATCTTCTCCTTTATGCTGGTCAATCTGTTCGACTCCTCCGGCACGCTGATCGGTGTTACCGACAAAGCCGGGCTGACCGATGAAACCGGCACCTTCCCGCGTATGCAGCAGGCGCTCTATGTTGACAGCATCAGCTCGGTCAGCGGCGCGCTGGCAGGAACCTCTTCGGTCACCGCCTACATTGAAAGCACCTCGGGCGTCGCGATTGGTGGCCGGACCGGTTTGATGGCGGTGGTCACCGGCGTGCTGTTTTTGCTGGTGATGTTCCTGTCGCCGCTGGCGGCCATGGTGCCAGGCTACGCCGCAGCCGGTGCGCTGATTTATGTCGGCGTTTTGATGACCGCCAGCCTGTCGCGCGTGCGCTGGGATGATTTGACCGAAGCGGTGCCCGCTTTCGTCACCACCGCGATGATGCCGTTCAGCTTCTCCATTACCGAAGGCATTGCGCTGGGCTTTATCGCTTACTGCGTGATGAAACTTGGCACCGGCCGCTGGCGCGAAATCAGCCCTTGCGTGGTGATTGTCGCACTGCTGTTTGTGCTGAAGATTGTGTTTATCGACGCACATTAACCGCCGCAATAGCCGCATCAGGCCGCTCCCGTCAGGGCAGCGGCCTTTTTTATTTCAGCACCCCAAGCTGACGCAGATGGGCAAAGCTGGCGTCCGTTGCGCCCTGCGGATGAAACTCCAGGCTGACCCAGCCGTCATAGTTGAGGTTATCCAGCAGCGTGAACAATCGCCCGAAATCGACTTCGCCGCTGCCGGGCTGGTGACGACCGGGAACGTCCGCAATCTGGATATGCGCGATACGGTCGATAAAGGCGGGCAGCACGCGATACGGATCTTCACCGGCGCGCAGCGAATGCCAGAGGTCATATTGCACCGCCAGATTATCACTGCCGATCTGGTCAAACAGTCGCACCGCCTGCTCCACGCCGGAGATCACCGCGCCAGGCACATCACCGTGATTAATCGGCTCCAGCACCAGTTGAATGTCATGCGCCCTGAGCGCGCTGGCCGCCAGGGCAAAATTTTCGCGCAGGGTAGGCAGAGGATCGCCCTGTCCCGCAGCCGGTCCTGACGGGCAGTTAATACGTGGCGGTTTCAGCTGCTGCCCATAGCTCACCGCCTGGTCGATAGCACGGCGGAACTCCTCACGCCGCGCCGGTTGCGCCGCGAATCCACGGTCACCGGCATCCCAGTCACCCAGCGGCATATTAAACAGCACCAGCTGCTGCTGATTGCGATCCAATGCCTGCTGGATATCGGCGCTTTCCAGGCCATAGGGGAAGAAAAATTCGACCGCCTCAAATCCGGCTTCAGCGGCGCGATCGAAGCGTTCATAAAACGGATATTCGGTGTAGAGCATGGTCAGATTAGCGGCAAAACGAAGCATAGTCTCTCCTGTAAGGTGTCGCCCGGCAGCCTAACCGCCAGGCGAGAGCGGTTAGCTGATTTGGGTGCTGCCGGTTGGCAACGGCGCGGCCGGCGGCGCAAAACGGATAAACAGCGTGCCGACCACGTAGAGCGCGGCGCACAAGGTAAAGAAGGTCAGCACACCGCCATAGCCGCCGGTGAGCTGCAGGATCAGGCCAGCGAGGATCGGCACCAGAATGCCGCCCACGCTGCCCGCCATATTCATAAAACCGCCGACCAGACCGGCGCGCGCCGGATGGGCGATCAGCGCCGGAATGCTCCAGTAGATACTGCCGCCGCCGGTCAGGAAGAAGGAGGCGACCGACAGCATCGCCACCGCGGTAATCGGGTTAGCGACATCCGGCAACGCAAAGAAGATCAGCAGCGTAACGCCGCCCGACAGCGCAATCAGGCTCTTCACCACCGTTCCGTGCTGAAAGCCACGCTTCACCAGCGCATCGACGGCGAACCCGGCACCGAGTGATCCTGCTGCGCCCAGCATAAAAATCACAAAGGTGGCGTTACCGATGGAGCGCAAATCGAAGCCGCGTGCCTGCGCCAGATAGCTGGGTCCCCAGGTCATCAGGCCAAAGTAGATCATCGCCCAGGTCGCCCGGCCAAACATCAGACCGCACAGCGATCGCCAGTCGACGCCCGGACCGGCTGGCGGCGGCGCATCCGGCTGCGCACCCTCGTCACGACCCTGTCGTATCTGCGCCAGTTCGGCGGCGTTAACCCGTGGGTCCTCTTCCGGACGATCGCGCAGCTTGTACCACGCCAGCAGCGCCAGCGACATGCTGAACAGGCCGGCGACGATAAACGCCAGCCGCCACGAATCGAGCATGTCGATCAGATAGGCGATGATCAGTCCACCAAACGCCACACCCAGCGGGCTGCCGCAATCCATGATGGCTGCGCCGCGGCCGCGTTCCGATTTCGGCATCCAGCTGGCATTCATTTTGCCGCCGGAGGGCGAAATCGGCGTTTCGGCAACGCCCAGCGCAATGCGGGCGAAAATCAGCGACAGTCCGCCCGTCGCCAGCGCCAGCCCAATCTGGCTAAGGCCCCAGAGTATGCTGGAGAACGTCAGTACCTTACGCGGACCAAAGCGGTCCAGCGCCCAGCCGCCCGGCACCTGCAGCAACGCGTATGACCAGAAAAAACTGCTGAGAATCAGTCCCTGCATGGCAGGCGACAGGTGAAACTCATCTTTGATAAACGGAATGCCGATGGAAAGCGTAATGCGATCCATCAGATTGACCGCCAGCAGGACAAAGAGTACGGCGAATATGCGCCAGCGAACCCGGGTGGGCTGGGCCGCGGTATCGGAATCAGGGTGTAACGCTTGCATAACTTTCTCCCGCTTGTCAGTGGCGATGCCGGAAGCATTCCGGACACTGAACATATGTTCATTAACATATCTTATGTATAGCCATTAAAGCGGATTCTCAGAGAAAAGATTTGCGACAGCTCACACTTCCGTAAATGCAGTCAAAAAGGGCTGCAACAGGACAATAATCTGAATAATAGCGCCATATCATTGATAACGGTGACTAACCAGTTGGGCAAAAAATCCCATCACGCCGTCAAAAATGTGAAGTCAGCCGCATTAATCCCGGCAACATTACGCTTTTCTTGATGAACAAAAGTTTTCATTAATAACTTATGAATAAATCAGGAGGCAGGATGAAACAGACCGCGCTGGTGCCCTCAGCTCATATTGCTGAGCTGTTCTTTCCGGATATGCAGGATGAAAGCAAAGTCGTCGATATAGCTCAGCACCTCAGTCAGCAGCCATTTTATCGTTTCATTGAAACCGGCATGGTGATGCAAGCGGCGCAGGCCCGACGACTGCGGGATATCAGTGAAACGCAGCAGGTGAAGCTGACACAGTGGATGACCTTTGTGTTGAATCAGCAAGGTCTGAACCTCAGCAGCCCTGATCCGATTCAGCGTAAGCGCAGCATGAAACGGGCCTGCGAACTGGTGCATCGTGCTGCCGACTGTGGCGCAACCCGGATTGCCTTCGTCAGTGGCAGCGATCCCGGCGAGGCACTGCGCGAAGCGGCCAAAAGTGCACTCGGCGAGACGCTGGAACAGATCGGTGAAGTGATGAGTCAATACCCGCAGATGATCATGCAGCTGGAGCCGCTGGACCGCTTCGCCCATAAATGCCAGCTCATCGGCCCCACTGACGAAACCCTGAACTGGATGAAGCCGCTGCGCCGGACCTGTCCACGGCTCTATCTCGCCTGGGATAGCGCGCATGTGGCATTGAATCAGGAAGATCCGATCGCGGCTCTGCGTCAGTCCGGATCGCTGATCTCACAGCTGCATTTATCCAATGCCATACTCGATCCGCACGATCCGGGTTACGGCGATCACCATATGCGTTTTGGCGCGCCTGGCTTCCTGACGCCCGCCGTGGCGGCGGAGATTGTGGCCGCAGCCCGTCAACTGCCGGACGATCCGCTCTTAGAGGAGCGCAGCATTGCAGTGGAGATGCGCACCACCGATCGGGACGATCGCTGGCAGACCGAGCTGGCGTGCCGGGATTTTCTGCAACAGGCACTCGTCGGGGCAGCGCAGACAGCCTGACACCGCCGGTACGCCGCGTGCGTACCGGCTAAGGAACGGTCCGTTAGTGGTCTGCAGCCAGCCGATAACCCAGCATCTTTTCCAGCGCCAGCCGCGACCGGATTAGCACTTCAAGGCTGATGCCCGGATCAACCGGCTGGTCAGCCCGCTGCGGCCAGCTGTCGGGCTGGCGGTGCATTCGCAGAGGGATCTCCAGGCTGGCCGGGATAGCATTTTCCGCCAGCGCCTGAAGCAGCGGCGCATAATTGAGTTCACCTTCTCCAATCGGCGGGAAATGATATTCTCCATTCTGCCGCATCACATCTTTAAGGTGGCAATGCCGGGCGCCAGGCAGCATCGTCAGCGCCTCAGCGATCGGATCCTGCTGCGGACAGAGCGACACCATGTTGCCGGGATCGAGATTAAATGCCACCGCCGGATGGCTGACGGCCTCCAGCAGCGCGAAGCCATCCTCCGCCAGCGCAAAGGCGTCATAGTCCGGATCGCCCCCATTCTCGATACACAAAATGCAGCCCGCCTCTTCGGCAATCGGTGCCATGCGTCGCAGGTTATCTATTAATGCCGCACGATCATCGCGTCGCGCGGTGCAGGCGTTAAGATAGCGGGCACCAATCTGCTGAGCAAAAGCCACCCGCAGACGGAATTGCTCCACCGCATCCGGGGCTGCCAGATTAATGGTGCAGCCAAGTGCATGCATCTTCAGACCATATTGCTGTTTAAGATCGTTGATGCGTGCGGCATTCTCCCGGCCAAACAGGGCCGGATCGAGTTGCCCGACATAGCCCTGATTGTAAGCCAGCTCAATGTAAGCAAAACCCGCGTCGCGTACGGTACGAAAGGCAACTTCCGGCGAATGCCCATCGAACATGGCGCTGTTCACGCCCAGCTTCATTTTTTCCATCATCCTCTCCTCAGGCGCGGCCACTGACGGCAGCGCTGGTGATCCTCTGCTTAACAAAAGCTCACCTTGATTACTTGTGTTCAACTTTATAGAAACAAACAGCGCGGAATGAAGTGATGACGGTCACAAAAGCCTGCATCAAGCCCACGAGGTAGCAGCGTTGCGGTCGGGATCACAGCCAAAAATATGAATTTTTTCAGTGATATTGTCACAGATGGGTCAGCGCAGCAGCCGCATGAACAGATGAAAAACTTCTTTTCTTCTGATCGTAATGTTGGGGTTTTACGCGATACGCAGGTGGTGCTCAGCCGCTAGATTTCGGGATGCAGACTGCGTTCGGTAGGCAGGCTGGTCAGCCGCAGAGCGCGGGGACCAATATTGGGTTTACTCATTTCCACTTCGCGTAAAACGATCCACTGGTGGTCATTATCCATCTCCCACAGATGCAGGCGCTGGGTCGCCGGTGAAAGCGCACAGGACCAGACCAGCGTCGGCTCAGCATCGCATACCACCTGAATATCCGGAAAGAGTGATGAGCGCAGGCGGCCTGCGCCTGGCAGCAGACGCAGTGAATCCAGCCCCTGCTGGCGCTCACCTGTCAGCTTGAGAATGCTCTGGCGCAGCGTCCAGATTTGCGTCACGGCTTCGACAAAATCCTGCTGGGCATTAATCCAGGCGATCTCGCCGGAGGTTAATCCCTGCATCAGCTGCTCCTGAGTCTGGCGGCTGCGCGCCCGTACAATTTCCATATCCAGCCCGGCGCGTCCGCCCTCTTCAGCCAGCAGCACGCCGACCATATTACCGGCATAGGCAATGCTGAAATCAGGCAGATCGCTGTCAGCAAAAGCGGGTCGCCCGTTGCTGTCGGTAATCAGGCGCGGCAGCTGATTAATGCCATAAACCCGCAGCATCAGTTGCGCCAGCAGCGTACGCGCGGCAAGAAAACGTCCACGGCGCTTATCAGCAAACTGCTGTGCCGTGTCAACGATATCCTGGGGAATGCGCATATCTTCTGCAGAAAAGTCGGGATTGCCCGTCCAGCGTACAAAATGACCAGCCATCTGTCGCTCCGTGAAAATGGTCAGATAATCATCAGCTGCATTGTAAGAATTTTCTTAGCTTAATGCACCCGGCATCACACAGATTGGGGTAAATTCGGAATAGGACGAGCCATCAGAGAGAATTTGCGGCGCTGAGTTTTCAATCGTGCCACAAGAAGCGTCGCGACGGGCATCGCGACGCTGAGCGCATCAGGCGAAACGGCACGCCTGCTCAAAACTGAGGCGCGGCAGACGCGGGTGCAGTTTTGATGCTTCACCATAGCCGAGGTTAATCAGCAGGTTAACCTGATACTGACCGTCGGGGAAAAAGGCGTCATTGACTTTGGCCGGATCAAAACCGGACATCGGGCCGGCATCCAGCCCCAGCGAGCGGGCCGCCAGAATCAGATAACCCGCCTGCAGGCTGCTGTTACGGAAAGCGGTCTCTTTCGCTGCTTCCGGGCTGCCGGTAAACCAGCTGCGGGCGTCAGCATGCGGGAACAGCGCGGGCAATTGTTCATAAAATTCGCGGTCCCAGGCGACAATCACCGTGACCGGCGCGCTCATGGTTTTTTCGAGGTTGCCGGAAGAGAGCGCCGGTTTCAGCTTCTCTTTGCCTTCCGCCGAGGTCACGAAAACAAATCGCGCGGGCGAGCAGTTTGCCGAAGTCGGGCCCAGCGCCGTTAAGGCATAGAGCTGCTCCAGCAGGGCGTTATCGACTGGCTTAGCCTGCCAGTAACTGTGGGTGCGGGCGTCGGTAAACAGCGTGTCCAGTGCGGCAGTGTCGAGCGGTGTACTCATGCAACTCTCCTGTGTCAGGCGAAAAATTTCGCCCAAGGGTATCCACGTATAGGGTTTGCGTCCGGTCCGGCGGAATGAGGCGGGGATTGTTCACCGCAATCCGTAGCCGCACGTCAGATCGGCGCTTCAACCGTTATACGGCAATGCCGGGCCGCCGCAAAATAACATATCAGCAAGAATCACCGCAGGCAGGATGCAAAAGGATGGCGGTGGCGTGATTAGCGAGAGGAAGGATCAGGCCCGACGGCGGGAGGCCGTCGGGCCGGCAAATCAGCGGTTATTTACCGATACAGAAGCTGGAGAAGATGCGGCCCAGCAGATCGTCAGAGGTGAACTCGCCGGTAATCTCGCTTAGCGCCTGCTGTGCAAGGCGAAGCTCTTCTGCCAGTAACTCACCGGCCCAGGCACCCAGCAGCTGCGCTTTGCCCTGAAGTAAGTGAGTCGCCGCTAACTCCAGCGCCTGAAGATGACGACGACGCGCCAGGAAGCCGCCTTCCATATTGCCGGCGAACCCCATGCTTTGCTTGAGATGGTCACGCAGTTGATCAACGCCCGCGCTGGTCCGGGCCGACAGCCGAATCAGTGAGTGACCATTTACTTCAGTCAGCCCGAGAGGTTCGCCAGTGACATCCGCTTTATTCCGCACCACGGTAATCGGCAGTTCAGGCGGCAGACGTGAGACAAAATCGGGCCAGATGGCGGCGGCTTCGGTGGCATCGGTCGTCGTGCCGTCCACCATAAACAGCACCCGGTCAGCCTGTTCGATCTCCTGCCAGGCGCGCTCAATCCCGATACGTTCCACTTCGTCGCTGGCCTCACGCAGACCGGCGGTGTCGATGATATGCAGCGGCATGCCATCAATATGAATATGCTCACGCAGCACGTCACGGGTGGTACCTGCGATATCCGTGACGATGGCGGCATCCCGGCCCGCCAGCGCATTCAGCAGGCTCGATTTGCCCGCGTTAGGCCGTCCCGCAATCACCACTTTCATGCCTTCGCGCAGCAGGCTGCCCTGACGCGCCTCAGCCCGCACGCCATCCAGATCGGCCATCACCGCATTCAGCTGCGCTTCGATTTTTCCGTCAGAGAGGAAATCGATCTCCTCGTCCGGGAAGTCGATGGCGGCTTCAACGTAGATGCGCAGATGAGTCAGCGCTTCCACCAGTTGATTGACGCGGGTAGAGAAGACGCCCTGCAGCGAATTGACCGCCGAACGGGCCGCCTGCTCTGAGCTGGCATCAATCAGATCGGCTATCGCCTCGGCCTGCGCCAGATCGAGCTTATCGTTGAGAAAGGCGCGCTCAGAAAACTCACCAGGCTGGGCGATGCGTACGCCGGGCAGCGCCACGATGCGCTTCAGCAACAGATCGAGGATCACCGGGCCGCCGTGGCCCTGCAGCTCCAGCACATCTTCACCGGTAAACGAGTTTGGCCCCGGAAACCACAGCGCAATACCCTGATCCAGCACGCTGCCGTCGGCATCGGTGAACGGCAGATAGTCGGCATAGCGTGGCTTAGGCAGTTTGCCCAGCAGCTGCTGTGCCACCTCGGCGGCTCGTGCGCCAGAGACGCGCAAAATGCCGACGCCGCCGCGTCCGGGCGGCGTGGCCTGGGCAACAATAGTATCGCTGTGGCTCATAAATTCTCTCTCGCTACAAAAAACAAAGGCGGTCGCTTTGACCGCCTGAGGATAGACCGTTTAGGGCGGGATCGCTCCCGCTTTACATCGCTTAGGCTTTCTTCTTGTCGCGGCTATGCAGACCGCGTTTTTCCAGGCCGCGATAAATCAGCTGCTGCTGGAGAATGGTCACCAGGTTGCTGACGATGTAGTACAGCACCAGACCTGACGGGAACCACAGGAAGAACACGGTGAAAATCACCGGCATGTAAGTCATGATCTTCTGCTGCATCGGATCGGTCACGGTGGTCGGTGACATCTTCTGAATGAAGAACATGGTGATGCCCATCAGAATCGGCAGGATGTAGTACGGGTCCTGCGCAGAGAGGTCATGGATCCACAGCACAAACGGCGCGTGACGCAGCTCTACCGAACCTGACAGCATGTAATAGAGCGCCAGGAAGATAGGCATCTGAATCACCAGCGGCAGACAGCCACCCAGCGGATTCACCTTCTCTGCTTTATACAGCGCCATCATTTCCTGGCTCTGCTTCTGCTTGTCATCACCCAGACGTTCACGCATCGCCTGAATCTTCGGCTGCAGCATACGCATCTTGGCCATCGAGGTGTACTGCGCTTTGGTCAGCGGGTACATGATGCCGCGCACGATGAAGGTGATCACGATAATGGAGAAGCCCCAGTTACCGATAAAGCTGTGGATAAATTTCAGCAGTTTGAACAGCGGCTGAGAGATAAACCACAACCAGCCGTAATCCACGGTCAGATCAAGGTGCGGCGCAATCGCTGCCATCTTGTCCTGAATTTCCGGGCCGACCCACAGAGTCGCACCAAGGTTCTGCTGTGCGCCCGCGGCAATCGTCACCGGCGCAGATTTGTAGCCAATCGCCGCCACGCCATTACCCAGGTTACTGGTATAAAGGGTGTTAGTGCCTTCGGTACGCGGAACCCATGCGGTTGCGAAGTACTGCTGCAGCATCGCCACCCAGCCGTTGCTGGTGGTGGTGCTCAGGTTCTCGTTATCGGCGATGGTGTCGAATTTGTACTTCTCATATTTCGACTCGCTGGTGGAGTATGCCGCACCACGGAAGGTATGCAGTGCAAAGTTGTTGCTGCCGGTATCACGGTGCTTAGGCAGATCAATGGTCTGCTTCAGCTGGCCAAACAGCGACACTTCCAGCGGCTGCTGGGTGGTGTTGTTGACGTGATAGTCGACGTTAACCGCATATTCGCCACGCTTGAACACGAAGGTTTTGGTGTAAACCACGCCGTTCTCAGCGGTATAAGTCATCGGCACACGCAGCTCGGACTGGCCTTCGGCCATCTCGAAGTGATCCTGCGTGGTGGTGAACAGTGGACGTGCGCCATTGTTCGGGTTGTCCGGGCCATTACGGCCGGTCAGACCACTCTGTGCCTGATAAAGGAACGATGGCGTCGTTTCAAGCAGCTGGAACGGCTGGTCGGAACCCAGTTTGTCCGGGAAAGTCAGCAGCTGTGCTTGTTCAACATCACCGCCGCGGGTGTTGATATTTAATGACAGGACATCAGTCTTAACGGTGATCGTCTGGCCCTGACCGCTGGCCGGTACACCCTGACTGGCGGCATCACCCGCTACGCTGTTTGTGTTTTGTGTGGTCTGCGTCTGCTGTGGCTGCGGAGCGTGGTCCGTCTGCCAGGCTTGCCAGATCATAAAAGACACGAACAGAAAAGCGATGAGAAAGAGATTGCGTTGCGAATCCATCGTTAATGTTCTCTGGTATCAAAGGTTTTTGGCGGCACAGGATCGTCACCACCCGGGTTCAAAGGGTGGCATTTTAATACGCGTTTTAACGTCAACCAACTGCCTTTTATCACGCCGAACCTGCGTAATGCCTCAATTCCGTATTGAGAGCAGGTCGGATGAAACCGACAGTGTGGTCCCAGTAATGGACTGATGCCGCGTTGATAGACGCGTATCAGGACGATCAGGAGCCGCGCGCCAGGCGACAGTGACGACGCCATAATTTCTCCAACGCTTCCGCCAGCATACGGTTATCCAGATCGGCAACCCCCTTCTTCGCGACCACCACGAAGTCCATCGACGGCAGTTCATGTTGACGCAGACGAAAACTTTCGCGGGTCAATCGCTTGATCCGGTTGCGTTCGTGGGCGCGTTTCACATGTTTTTTAGCGACGGTGAGACCGATGCGGGGATGCCCCAGCGCGTTAAGGCGGCCGAGAATAGTAATTTGCGGCGTGCCAGCCCGTTGTGGCTGCTGGAAGACGAAAGTGAAATGAGTGGGAGTTAACAAGCGTAACTCCCTGGGAAATGCGAGCTTACCCATCAGGGTTAGCTTTATTACTTAGAAACGGTCAGACGAGAACGGCCTTTAGCACGACGACGTGCCAGAACCTGACGACCATTTTTTGTAGCCATACGAGCACGGAAACCGTGTGAACGGTTGCGCTTCAGTACGGACGGTTGAAAAGTGCGTTTCATGGCGGTTTCTACCTAAACTTGAAAATTTTCACTGGGTGACGCGTTTCGGGCCAATAAATCGACCGACGCCTCAATGTGTCTTTAATAAAGAGGCGGGATTGTAATAATTGTACAGTCCCGAGTCAATTTACTTCGCGTGCAGCAGTACCTGAAAACACGGATACAGCCCGCTGAGTCCGGGCATTGGGCTTAACGCGACAACGCCGGGTGACGAATTATACGGGCTCCCGGTCAAAGCGCAAGGATCGTACCGGATCTTATTGCGATCAAATTGGCGGATCGTGGGGATAAAACGAGAAGTCGCCCGAAAATCTGACGCATTCAGCCAGATTCCTGCTGGTTTTTCCTGCAACTGGCGTAAACTTCTCTGCGCGCCTTTCGCCTGTGGATAAAAAGGATCAAAACTGTGTAGAAAGGGAAGATCTCTGTCTCGCTTTGCGCTATGATCCGCCCTTCCGCTGACGATCCTCCGGTGATTGCAGGATGGAAAACCGCTGATAGCGGTCGCAGGCGCTTTCTTACGTCTGTGTCAAAAATGAACGTTTCTTAGAGTAACGCCTACTATTCTTATCGAATTTGTACGAGTGGAGTCCGCCGTGTCACTTACGCTTTGGCAACAGTGTCTTGCCCGTTTGCAGGATGAGCTTCCTGCCACCGAATTCAGCATGTGGATTCGTCCACTACAGGCTGAGTTAAACGACAATACGCTTGCCTTGTATGCTCCAAATCGCTTCGTACTCGACTGGGTTCGGGACAAATACCTCAACAGCATTAACGCATTACTGAATGAATTCTGCGGGCCAAACGTACCGTTATTGCGTTTTGAAGTGGGGACACGCCCGGTTCAGCAAACGGCCGCTGTCAGCCAGCCGGTGATGGCCAGCGTGAGCGCGCCTGCTATTCCGGTACAGAGCCACATCCGTCCGGCCCCGACGCAGATCATGCGTCCAAGCTGGGATAACGTGCCGGCGCCCGCTGATGTGACCTATCGCTCGAATGTGAATAACCGCCATAACTTCGATAACTTCGTTGAAGGTAAATCTAACCAGCTGGCGCGCGCGGCGGCACGTCAGGTGGCCGATAATCCAGGCGGCGCGTATAACCCGTTGTTCCTCTATGGCGGCACCGGTCTGGGGAAAACTCACCTGCTGCACGCGGTGGGTAACGGCATTATTGCGCGTAAACCCAATGCCAAAGTGGTTTACATGCACTCCGAGCGCTTCGTCCAGGACATGGTCAAGGCGCTGCAGAACAACGCGATCGAAGAGTTTAAGCGCTACTACCGTTCGGTCGATGCGCTGCTGATCGATGATATTCAGTTCTTCGCCAATAAAGAGCGCTCGCAGGAAGAGTTCTTCCACACCTTTAATGCCTTATTAGAAGGCAATCAGCAGATCATCCTGACCTCGGATCGTTATCCAAAAGAGATCAACGGGGTGGAAGATCGTCTGAAGTCACGTTTTGGCTGGGGGTTAACGGTGGCGATCGAGCCGCCTGAACTGGAAACGCGCGTGGCGATCCTGATGAAGAAAGCGGATGAGAATGACATTCGTCTGCCTGGCGAAGTGGCCTTCTTTATTGCTAAGCGGTTACGCTCCAACGTGCGTGAACTGGAAGGCGCACTGAATCGCGTGATCGCCAACGCCAACTTTACCGGTCGGGCGATCACCATCGACTTCGTGCGCGAAGCGCTGCGCGATCTGCTGGCGCTGCAGGAAAAGCTGGTCACCATTGATAATATTCAGAAGACCGTGGCTGAGTACTACAAAATTAAGGTCGCGGATCTGCTGTCCAAGCGCCGCTCGCGTTCCGTGGCGCGTCCGCGCCAGATGGCGATGGCGATGGCTAAGGAACTGACCAACCACAGCTTGCCAGAAATTGGTGATGCCTTTGGCGGTCGCGACCACACGACGGTGCTTCATGCCTGCCGCAAGATAGAGCAGCTGCGTGAAGAGAGCCACGATATTAAAGAAGATTTCTCTAATCTCATCAGAACATTATCTTCCTGACGCTATGAAATTTATTGTTGAACGTGAGCAGTTACTGAAGCCGCTGCAACAGGTAAGCGGCCCGCTAGGCGGTCGCCCGACGCTGCCGATCCTTGGAAACCTGCTGTTGCAGGTGACGGAAGGAACGCTGTTGCTGACCGGTACCGATTTAGAAATGGAGATGGTGGCGCGGGTTGCCCTGACGCAGGCGCATGAGCCTGGCGCAACCACCGTGCCGGCACGGAAATTCCTCGATATCTGTCGCGGATTGCCGGAAGGCGCGGAGATCACCCTGGCGCTGGAAGGCGATCGCATGTTAGTGCGTTCCGGCCGCAGCCGTTTCTCGCTGTCGACCCTGCCCGCCAGCGATTTCCCGAATCTCGACGACTGGCAGAGTGAAGTTGAATTTACCCTGCCGCAGGCGACGCTGAAACGGCTGATCGAAGCGACCCAGTTTTCCATGGCGCATCAGGATGTTCGCTACTACCTCAACGGGATGATGTTTGAAACCGAAGGGGAAGAGCTGCGCACCGTAGCCACCGACGGTCACCGTCTGGCGGTCTGCTCAATGCCGATCGGCCAGGCGCTGCCGAGTCATTCGGTAATTGTGCCGCGTAAAGGAGTGATTGAGCTGCTGCGTCTGCTGGATGGCGGCGATAACCCGCTGCAGGTCCAGATTGGCGGCAGCAATATCCGGGCGCACGTCGGTGACTTTATCTTCACATCGAAGCTGGTTGATGGTCGTTTCCCTGATTATCGCCGCGTATTGCCGAAGAATCCCGATAAAGCGCTGGAAGCGGGCTGCGATCTGTTGAAGCAGGCCTTTGCCCGCGCGGCGATCCTGTCGAATGAAAAATTCCGCGGCGTTCGCCTCTATATCACCGAAAATCAGCTGAAAATCACCGCCAATAACCCTGAACAGGAAGAAGCGGAAGAGATGCTGGACGTCAGCTACAACGGCACCGAACTGGAGATTGGCTTCAACGTCAGTTACGTGCTGGATGTACTGAACGCACTGAAGTGCGAAAACGTTCGTCTGCTGCTGACCGACTCGGTATCGAGCGTGCAGATTGAGGATGTGGCGAGTCCGGCGGCGGCCTATGTCGTGATGCCCATGCGCTTGTAGAATATATCGGCCTGGCTTACTTGCCATTCTGATTCCGGGCAGTGCTCGTCCCTGGTCACATACTTCAGTATGCTCCCAGGGCCTGCGCGCTGGCCGGAACCAGACTGGCTGCGACGCCGACGGCCTGGTGACTGGGATACCGGGCAAACTGGCTTCGACGTTAACGCCCTGGATCGGCAGGTCAAATCCCAGGCCCAAAACTTTATTGCCCTTCACGCTGGACTGATTCATGGCTTTAACCCGCCTCCTTATCAAAGATTTTCGTAATATCGAACAGGCTGACCTGGCGTTAGCGCCCGGCTTCAATTTTCTGGTCGGCGCCAATGGCAGCGGTAAAACCAGCGTATTAGAGGCGATTTACACCCTGGGCCACGGCCGGGCGTTTCGCAGCCTGCAGGCGGGCCGCGTGATCCGTCATGATGAGGCAGCGTTTGTGCTGCATGGCCGGCTGGAAGGTAAAGAGCGGGAAATCGCTGTCGGACTGACCAAAAACCGCGCCGGTGACAGCAAAGTACGTATCGACGGCAGCGATGGTCACAAAGTAGCTGAACTGGCGCAGCTGTTGCCGATGCAGTTAATCACTCCCGAAGGGTTTACTTTGCTCAACGGTGGCCCCAAATACCGTAGAGCCTATGTCGACTGGGGCTGTTTCCATAATACGCCCGGTTTTTTCAACGCCTGGAGCAACCTGCGCCGCCTGTTAAAACAGCGTAACGCCGCGCTGCGCCAGGTGTCACGCTACAGTCAGATCCGTCCCTGGGATCAGGAGCTGGTGCCGCTGGCGGAACAGATCAGCCTGTGGCGCGCCGAATACAGTGCGGCGATTTCGGCGGAGATTACCGCCACCTGCAGCCAGTTCCTGCCTGAATTTGATCTGCGCTTTTCGTTTCAGCGCGGCTGGGATAAAGAGAGCGATTACGGCGAGTTACTGGAACGTAACTTTGAGCGCGATCGCGCCCTGACCTATACCGCCAGCGGTCCTCATAAAGCCGATTTTCGTATTCGGGCTGAAGGGACGCCGGTGGAAGATTTACTCTCACGCGGGCAGTTAAAACTGCTGATGTGTGCATTGCGTCTGGCACAGGGCGAGTTCCTGACAAGCCAGAGCGGACGCCGCTGTGTTTACCTGATTGATGACTTTGCCTCGGAACTGGATGACAGCCGTCGACGCCTGCTGGCGGAGCGGTTAAAAGCGACCCAGGCACAGGTGTTTGTCAGCGCAATTTCTGCCGAGCATGTAATCGACATGACCGATGAAAAGGGCAAGATGTTCCGCGTGGAACAGGGTAAAATAGCGGTTCAACCTGAAGATTAAAATGAGCGAGAAACGTTGATGTCGAATTCTTATGACTCCTCAAGTATCAAAGTCCTGAAGGGGCTTGATGCGGTACGCAAACGCCCGGGCATGTATATCGGCGATACCGATGACGGTACCGGTCTGCATCACATGGTATTCGAGGTCGTGGATAACGCAATCGACGAAGCGCTCGCTGGTCACTGTAGTGACATCGTGGTTACCATTCATGCGGATAACTCCGTTTCGGTGCAGGATGATGGACGCGGCATTCCAACCGGTATTCACGAAGAAGAGGGCATTTCCGCCGCTGAAGTGATCATGACCGTGCTGCATGCCGGCGGTAAGTTCGACGATAACTCCTATAAAGTCTCCGGCGGTCTGCATGGCGTCGGTGTCTCGGTGGTGAACGCCCTGTCACAGAAGCTGGAGCTGACCATTCGTCGCGAAGGCAAAGTACACCAGCAGGTCTACGTCCATGGCGTGCCGCAGGCACCGCTGTCGGTGACCGGCGAGACCGATTTGACCGGTACCCGTGTGCGCTTCTGGCCAAGCCACGAAACCTTTACCAACGTGCGCGATTTTGAGTATGACATTCTGGCGAAACGCCTGCGTGAACTCTCATTCCTCAACTCAGGCGTGTCGATTCGTCTGGAAGATAAGCGTGATGGCAAGTCTGACCATTTCCATTATGAAGGCGGCATCCGGGCGTTTGTTGAGTACCTCAACAAAAACAAAACCCCGATTCACCCAACCGTGTTCTATTTCTCTACCGAGAAAGATGGCATCGGTGTGGAGGTGGCGCTGCAGTGGAACGACGGCTTCCAGGAAAACATCTACTGCTTTACCAACAACATTCCACAGCGCGACGGCGGTACCCACCTTGCCGGTTTCCGTGCTGCGATGACCCGTACCCTGAACGCCTACATGGATAAAGAGGGTTACAGTAAGAAAGCCAAAGTCAGCGCCACCGGTGACGATGCGCGTGAAGGCCTGATCGCCGTGGTTTCGGTAAAAGTACCGGACCCCAAATTCTCTTCACAGACCAAAGATAAACTGGTCTCGTCTGAGGTGAAATCGGCGGTTGAGCAGCAGATGAACGAACTGCTGGCGGAGTATCTGCTGGAAAACCCGTCAGACGCCAAAATCGTGGTCGGCAAAATCATCGACGCTGCCCGTGCGCGTGAAGCCGCGCGTCGTGCGCGTGAAATGACCCGTCGTAAAGGCGCGCTGGACCTGGCGGGTCTGCCAGGCAAACTGGCGGATTGCCAGGAGCGCGACCCGGCGCTGTCAGAAATTTACCTGGTGGAGGGTGACTCCGCTGGCGGCTCGGCTAAACAGGGCCGTAACCGTAAGAACCAGGCGATTCTGCCGCTGAAAGGTAAGATCCTCAACGTTGAGAAAGCGCGCTTCGACAAAATGCTCGCCTCGCAGGAAGTGGCTACGCTGATCACCGCGCTCGGTTGCGGCATTGGTCGCGACGAGTACAACCCGGACAAGTTGCGCTATCACAGCATCATCATCATGACCGATGCCGATGTCGATGGTTCGCACATCCGTACGCTGCTGCTGACCTTCTTCTATCGTCAGATGCCGGAAATTATTGAGCGCGGCCACGTTTATATCGCGCAGCCGCCGCTGTATAAAGTGAAGAAAGGCAAGCAGGAGCAGTACATCAAAGATGATGACGCGATGGATCAATACCAGATCGCTATCGCGCTTGATGGTGCCACGCTGCACACCAATGCCAGCGCCCCGGCGCTGGCCGGTGAGCCGCTGGAGACGCTGGTCTCTGACTTCAACAGCACCCAGAAGATGATCAAGCGTATGGAGCGCCGTTATCCGCTGGCCCTGCTGCGCGCGCTGATTTATCACGATACGCTGAGCGATCTGAGCAATGAAGCGGAAGTAACCGGCTGGCTGAACAGTCTGGTGAGCTACCTCACCGAGCGCGAAGCGCACGGCAGCACCTACCTGGCGCAGGTGCGTGAAAACCGCGAGCTGAACCTGTTCGAACCGGTGCTGCGCGTCCGTACCCACGGTGTGGATACCGACTATCCGCTGGAAGCCGATTTCATTCAGGGTCCTGAGTACCGCAAAATCTGCGGCCTCGGCGGCAAGCTGCGTGGACTGCTGGAAGAGGATGCTTACATTGAACGTGGTGAGCGTCGTCAACCGGTGGCCAGCTTCGAGCAGGCGATTGAGTGGCTGGTTAAAGAGTCACGTCGTGGCCTCTCAGTACAGCGCTACAAAGGTCTGGGCGAGATGAACCCGGAGCAGCTGTGGGAAACCACCATGGACCCGGATAGCCGTCGTATGCTGCGCGTGACCATTAAAGATGCGATTGGCGCTGACCAGCTGTTTACTACCCTGATGGGCGATGCGGTTGAACCGCGCCGCGCCTTCATCGAAGAGAATGCGCTGAAAGCCGCCAACATCGATATCTAATCGGCTGCTGACGTAACAGGCCATCACGCGAGTGATGGCCTTTTTTTTTGCGCAGCCGTCTGAAAACCACGGCGATTGCCCCATGTTGCCTGCAGGCTGCGATCGCGATCACTTTTTAGCCTGCGTCCCTCTCTTACTCTTGTCTCTCTTTGCGCCTCTGTGGCGCACTATTCTGTTCTGACAGGGAGTTAAACCATGATTATTTGCGATCGTCGCGACTGGGCCAGAGAACGTCACGCCTTTCATCCGGTGGTTGACCAGGCGATAAGCTGGATTGCTGAGACCGATTTCAGCCAGCTCGAAACCGGCAAATATGCCATTCTGCCCGACGATAAAATGTTCTGTCTGGTGCAGGAGATGATGACCGAGCCGGCCAGTGCGCGTAAGGCTGAGTCCCATTTTAGCTACATCGATATCCAGTATCTGCTTGAAGGCACTGAAAATATCGGCGTGGCCCGGGCGCATCCGGATCAGCAGGTGACCGAAGATTTTGCCCAGCAGCGCGACGTGGTTTTTTATCAGCAGACGCTGAACGAATCGATGTTCACCCTGACGCCCGGTATGTTTGCGCTGTTTTTCCCGCACGACGTGCATCGTCCCTGCTGCGCGCCCGCCGAACCGGCCCGCATCCGAAAAGCCGTGATCAAAATCCACCGCGATCTCTTTACCGGCTAAGCTCCGGGTGTCAGTCATTTGTCATCGCTTGCCACTAAACTGGTCAATGTGAGCTGAATCGCGCTAGCATTGAGTAAAACCCAGACGCAACGAGGACCCTATGGCTATTAAATTGATCGCTATCGACATGGATGGCACCCTGCTTAATCCGCAACACGAAATCACGCCGGGCGTGAAATCCGCCCTGGATCGCGCCCGCCAGCAAGGGGTTTCGATTGTACTGACCACCGGCCGGCCGTTTGTCGGTATCCAGCGCTATCTGATGGAGCTGGATATGCAGGCGCCGGGTCAGTATGCGATCAGTAACAACGGTGCGCTGGTCCATCAGGCCGAAGACGGTGAATGCGTGGCGGAAGTGACGCTGACCTTTGACGACTATCTCTACATTGAGCAGCTGGCGCGTGAGCTGGGCGTACATTTCCAGGCCTTCGACAAATCTCACCTCTATACGCCGAACAAAGACATCAGTGAATACACCATCCACGAAGCGAGCCTGACCGGGATTCCGGTGCGCTACCGCGCCGTTGACGAGATGGATCGCGCCACCCGTTTTCCCAAACTGATGATGATCGATCGCCCTGCTCTGCTGGACGCGGCGATTGCTCGTCTGCCTGAACAGGCGCGCCAGACCTACACCATCCTGAAGAGTGCGCCTTACTACCTCGAAATTCTTGATCGCCGGGTCAACAAGGGCCAGGGCGTAAAAATGCTGGCGGAGAAACTTGGGCTGAAGCAGGAAGAAGTGATGGCGATTGGCGATCAGGAAAACGATCTGGCGATGATTGAGTATGCCGGCACCGGAGTAGCGATGGGTAATGCCATTGATTCGGTTAAGAAAATCGCCCAGTTCGTGACCAAAACCAATATGGAAGATGGCGTCGCACACGCGATTGAAGAGCTGGTATTGTAAATCGTCCGTTTTGTTGCTGACAGGCTACAGCGCAACAGATTGTCTGTTTTGTGATCAGGATTGTAGTACAACCTTGATAGGTGGTACTACAATTTTTGCTCAGGCATGGGCCGGGCAAAGGAACACAGACAGTGGAAAAGCAGGATGTCAGCAAAACCGATCGGATTCTTTTAACGCTGGGCGAAGAGATTGTCTCCGGCCAGTTTGCGGCAGGCCAGCCGTTGCCCGCCGAGGCGGACCTGTGCGAACGGTTCGCTACCTCCCGTAATATCATCCGCGAAGTCTATCGCTCCCTGACCGCGAAACGCCTGATTGAAATTAAGCGTTACCGCGGCGCCTTTGTCACTCCGCATCAGCAGTGGAACTTCCTCGACAGCGACGTGCTGCAATGGTCGTTAAAGCACAATCACGACCCGAAGCTCATCGCCGCGATGAACGATGTGCGGGTGCTGGTCGAGCCACAGCTGGCGCGCTGGTCAGCCGAACGCGCGACCTCACAGGATTTAGCCGGTATCGAGCAGGCGCTCAACGATATGATCGCCTGGCACGACGATCGTGATGCCTTTAACGAGGCCGATATGCGCTACCACGAGGCGCTGCTGGCCTCTGTGCACAATCCCATTCTGCAACAGCTCAGCATCGCGCTGGTTCAGCTACAGAAAGCAGTGTTTGCCCGCACCTACCGCGCCGATCGCGACAACATGCCGCAAACCCTGCGTGAACATCAGAACCTGTTCGATGCCATTCGTCATCAGGATGCTGACGCCGCAGAAGCAGCGGCACGCGCCATGATCGCCAGTTCAACCCAACGCCTGAAGGAGATCGTGTGAGTCACTATATCGCGCTTGACTGGGGCTCGACCAACCTGCGCGCCTGGTATTACCGCGACGGAGAGTGTATGGATAGCCGACAATCTGAATCAGGCGTGACGCGCTTAAACGGCCGCAGCCACCAGCAGGTATTTGACGAAATCACTCAGCACTGGCCGGTGGATGCGGTGCCGGTAGTGATGGCGGGCATGGTGGGCAGCAACGCCGGCTGGCTGCCCGCGCCTTATCTTTCCTGCCCACAGGCGCTGGACACCCTCGCGGCGCAGCTGACCGTGGCCGGTGAAAAGCGCTGGATCGTGCCGGGATTAAGCGTCAGCCGCCGCGATAATCACAACGTGATGCGCGGTGAAGAGACCCAGCTGCTGGGGGCGCAAACGCTGGCACCGGCGGAACTGATCGTGATGCCCGGCACCCATTCCAAATGGGTGCAATGTGAAGGACGTTACGTCACCGATTTCCGCACTCTGATGACCGGCGAACTGCATCATCTGCTGCTGAACCACGCCCTGATCGGCGCCGGTTTACCGCCACAGCAGCCGGATGCGGCGGCCTTTCAGCGCGGGCTGGAAACCGGCATCAACGATCTGTCCCTGCTGGCGCGACTGTTTGAAGTGCGGGCGCAGCATCTGCTGGGCGCGCTGGCCCCCGAGTCGGTCAGCGATTTTCTCTCCGGTTTACTGATCGGCCATGAAGTCGCCAGCCAGCAGGTGTCCCCGACGCTGAGCGGTCCGGTGACGCTGATTGCCAGCGAGTCGCTGGCCCGGCGTTATCAGGCGGCGTTTGCCCTGCTGGATATCCCGCTGCAATGGCTGGAGGGCGATCGCGCCTTCCAGCATGGAATAAGGAGAATTATCGATGACCTTACCCTTTAACCTGCCGCTGATTGCCATTCTGCGCGGCATCAGGCCGGACGAAGCCGAAGCACACATCAGCGCCCTGATTGAGGCGGGTTTTGACGCGATTGAAGTGCCGCTCAACTCACCCGACTGGCAACAGACCCTGCCGCAGATGGTGCGTCAATTTGGCGATCGGGCGCTGATCGGTGCCGGAACGGTGCTGAATGTCGCTCAGGTCAATGCCGTCGCGGCAGCGGGCGGCCGCCTGATTGTGACGCCGAATACCGATGCAGAGGTGATCGCCGGGGCGGTCAGACAGCAGATCTGGACGGCGATCGGCTGTGCCACCGCCAGTGAGGCCTTCACCGCGCTGAACGCCGGTGCGCAGGCACTGAAAATTTTCCCGGCCTCGGCCTTTGGTCCGGCCTATATCAGGGCGATCAAAGCCGTGTTGCCGCCGGAAGTCCCGCTGTTCGCCGTCGGCGGAGTAACGCCTGAAAACCTGGCGGACTATCTGGCGGTCGGCTGCGTCGGTGCCGGACTGGGCAGCGATTTGTACCGCGCCGGTCAGCCGCTGTCGCGCACTGTAGAAAAAGCCCAGGCTTTTGTTGCTGCTTATAAGGACGCCGTACGATGAAAATTACTAAACTCACCACTTATCGCCTGCCGCCGCGCTGGATGTTCCTGAAGATTGAAACCGATGAGGGCCTATGCGGCTGGGGCGAGCCGGTGATTGAAGGCCGGGCGCGCAGCGTCGAAGCGGCGGTACAGGAACTGGGTGATTATCTGATCGGCCAGGACCCGGCGCGCATTAACGACTTGTGGCAGGTGATGTACCGGGGCGGTTTCTATCGCGGCGGCCCGATCCTGATGAGCGCCATCGCCGGTATCGATCAGGCGTTATGGGATATCAAAGGCAAAACGCTGGGCGTGCCGGTCTGGCAGCTGCTCGGCGGGCAGGTACGTGACCGGATGAAGGCCTATAGCTGGGTGGGCGGCGATCGTCCCGCCGAGGTGATTGCCGGTATTGAAACGCTGCGCGCCATCGGCATCGACACCTTCAAGCTCAACGGCTGCGCCGAGATGAGCCTGATCGATAACAGCCGTGCGGTGGATGAGGCGGTTAATACCGTGGCGCAAATCCGCGAAGTGTTCGGTAACCAGATTGAGTTTGGTCTCGATTTTCATGGCCGGGTCAGTGCGCCGATGGCGAAAATATTGATCAAAGAGCTGGAGCCTTATCGTCCGCTGTTTATTGAAGAGCCGGTGCTGGCCGAGCAGGCGGAATACTATCCGCGTCTTGCCGCGCAAACCCACCTTCCGATTGCCGCTGGCGAACGCATGTACTCCCGCTTCGAGTTTAAGCGGGTGCTGGCAGCGGGCGGACTGGCCATCGTGCAGCCCGATCTTTCCCATGCTGGCGGCATCACGGAATGCGTAAAAATTGCGGCGATGGCGGAAGCGTATGACGTCGGGCTGGCGCCTCACTGCCCGCTCGGTCCGCTGGCGCTGGCCGCCTGTCTGCAGGTTGATTTCGTTTCGCATAACGCCGTATTCCAGGAACAGAGCATGGGCATTCACTATAATCAGGGCGCAGAACTGCTTGATTACGTAGTGAATAAAGCGGATTTCGCCATGCACACGGGCAGCTTTGCCCCACTGATGAAGCCGGGTCTCGGAGTCGAGATCGATGAAGCGCTGGTGATCGAACGCAGCCGCGACGCACCTGACTGGCGCAACCCGGTGTGGCGGCACGCCGATGGCGCCGTTGCTGAATGGTAACCTTCGCCGCTTTACCGTAGTCGCCACCCGCTTCACCCCATAATAAGAAACACTCGCCAGGTCCCGCGTGATGCGGGATCCGGGTCCGCTATACCCTACGTGAGGATCTCCCGATGAGTGAACATCTGCATCTGAGTACCGTGAAAAAAATGAACCGGCGCATCATGCCGTTTATCATGCTGCTCTATCTGATTGCCTATATCGACCGTGCCAATATTTCCGTCGCCGCGCTCCAGATGAATGCCGATCTGGCGATGACCGCCGAGATGTACGGCATCGCCGCCGGTATTTTTTACGTCACCTACATCATTTTCGAAGTGCCGAGTAACGTGCTGCTGACGCGGGTGGGCGCACGGCGCTGGATCGCCCGCATCATGGTGAGCTGGGGCATCATCGCCGCCGGCATGAGCCTGGTCCAGACGCCCACCCAGCTTTATGTGATGCGCTTTCTGCTCGGAGCGGCAGAAGCGGGCTTTACGCCCGGCATTATCTTCTATCTCTCCTGCTGGTATCCGCGCAGCGATCGCGCACGCGCCATGTCGATGTTCTATATCGGTGCGGCGCTGGCGTCGGTGATTGGCCTGCCGCTCTCCGGCAGCCTGCTGAACATGCACGGGATGTTAGGCGTGGAGGGCTGGCGCTGGCTGTTCCTGCTGGAAGGCATTCCCGCTTTCTTCCTTGGGATTGTGACCTGGTTTTATCTCGACGATTCACCGGCCAAAGCACGCTGGCTCTCCGGCGAGCAGCGTAGCTGGCTGCAACAGACCATTGAACGTGACGAGAAACATTCTGCGATTCACCACCATAACTGGCGGGTGGCGCTGAAAAGTGGCCGCGTCTGGGCGCTCAGCCTGCTGTGGCTGTTGCAGGCGTTTGGCACCATCGGCGTCACGCTGTTCCTGCCGCTGATCGTCAAGGGCGTGGCGGAGGAGCGCAGTAACCTGATGGTCAGCCTGCTGTCGGCGGTACCGTTCCTGTTTGCCTGTCTTTTTATGTATTTTAACGGCCGGCATTCCGACAAAACCGGCGAACGCGCGCGCCATCTGGGGTTGCCGCTGATTGCCGCGGGCCTGCTGTTGCTGGGCGCGATGGCGGTCTCGCAGCAGTGGCTGGCCTATGGCCTGCTGGTACTGATGGTGGGCCTTAACTGGGCAATCACGCCGGTCTTCTGGGCGGTCACCACCGAAACCATCTCCGGCGTCGCCGGGGCCGCCTCTATCGCCCTGATCAATGCCGTGGCGAACATCGCCGGCCTCGGTTTTCCGCCGATCATGGGCCGCATTAAAGATGCCACCCACAGTTACCATGATGGTTTGCTGATTGTGGCGGGTGCGCTGGTACTGGGTGGCCTGCTGGGTCTGCTGCTGGGACGAAAAAAAACCGTTGAGGGTGAGGAACGGGTAATCAATGAGGTGAAATCGAAGCTGCATCTTTAGCCCGTTTGGCGTAGCGTGTGGGGCAACATTTTTATCAGGTTGCCCCCATGCGCGAAAAACAGATCACCTTTGCTGCCCGCCAGCATCAGCTTACCAATATCAATGTCTGGACCGCCGACAGCCAGTGGCTGGCGTTTGATCTCCGTCCGTCCGGCGCGTCGTTTACCAGCCAGACCATTGAGCGGGTCAATGTCATGACCGGTGAGGTGGAGGTGCTCTATCAGGCGCAGCACGGTGCGCATGTCGGTGTGGTCACCGTCAGCCCCGATCTGCCGCCGCGCTATGTCTGCATTCACGGGCCGGAACATCCCGACGCCACCTGGCACTATGACTTTCACCATCGGCGTGGGGTGATCGTTCAGAACGGTGAGGCGGTCAACCTGGATGCCTGCGATATCACGCCCCCTTTCACGCCCGGCGCACTGCGCGGCGGATCGCACGTCCATGTCTTCAGTCCGGATGGATCGCGCCTCAGCTTTACCTACAACGATCATGTGATGCATGAATGGGATAGCCATCAGGATTTGCGTAACGTCGGCATCGCTGTGCCGCTGGGCGCGGTCAGGCCGGTGAAGCAGCATCCGCGCGAATATGACGGCAGCTATTTTTGCCTGCTGGTCAGCTCGACCCATCCGCAGCCTCTTCCCGGCAGCGACCAGATTAATCGCGCTTATGAAGAGTGCTGGGTTGGCGATCGCGGTTATCAGAAACCCGACGGCAGCTGGCAGCGCTGGGCCATCGCCTTTATTGGTGACACGCTGAACGCGCAGGGAGAAAAGCGGCCGGAGGTGTTTATTGTCGATCTGCCGACGGCGCTGGAGGATTACGCCCGGGCGGGCGACGCGCCGCTGGAGGGCAGTGAGCGGCAGCTTCCTGCACCGCCGGCTGGCGTGCAGCAGCGTCGCCTGACGGTCAGCAACGGGCTGGCGCTGCAACCGCGCCACTGGCTGCGCGCCGCGCCGGACGGCAGCCAGATCGCTTTTCTGATGGCGGACCGGCAGCAGGTGATCCAGCTGTGGAGCGTGTCGCCCAACGGCGGAGAACCGCGCCAGATCACCCGGCTGAGCCACAGCATTCAGTCGGCGTTTAGCTGGCACCCCAGCGGTGAGGCGATTGCTTTTGTCTGCGATAACAGCGTGATGCGATGTGAGATCGCCGATGGACAGTGCCAGCGGCTGACCGACAGAACGGAAGCGGCTCCGTCGGGCGACGCAGTGGTCTGGTCACCCGATGGACGTCAGATTGCTTATATGCGAGAGGTAAACGGCTGGCGGCAGCTGTTTACGGTTGCGGCGACGGCGGCTGCATAGTCGGCAGCGGCTGGGCCTGTGCCAGATGTTCCTGGGTATGCGCCAGCTTCTCGCTTTTCAATACCCGTTCACGCGGAGAATCGATCGATCTGTCACTGTCGTTGCGATAGTAGTCCCACGGCAGCAGCAAGGTATCCAGCACAGCGGAGAAAGGCAGATCGATCAGCGCCAGCGGTTTCAGTGCCCAGCTGGTGTCGTCATCCACCAGCAGGTCGGCGCTGGCGCGCGTGCCAGGATAGTAGCCCTGACTGGCACCGGTATGTGACATGACGCTGGAGCAACCGCTTGCCGCAACGGCGCAGCAGACGACACCCGCCAGCGGTAAAGTTTTCATCAAATTCATTATTATCATCCCTTCAGCCCCGGCAGAAGCCTGACTGAGTTGGCTTGCCAGACAACGTCATCGCTCTGGGGCAATGTCCGTTCTGGTCCGGCAAAGGTAGTCCTGAGTGTATGTCATTTCCTCAATTTGGCGAAAAAAATTGCGTTTTTCCCCCTTGAAATCTGACGTCCGGCACCCATTTTTAGATTACGGACGCACTCACCGTTGCCGCAAGGGACAGTGAGGTGCCGTATACAGCCTGTCCCGTAGTGGAAGGTTGCCAAAACTTGCTGAAACTCAGGAGTCTTAATATGCGTAATTTTGATCTCTCTCCACTTTATCGTTCTGCCATCGGCTTTGACCGCCTGTTTAACCTGCTCGAAGCGAACCAAAACCAGAGCAACGGCGGCTATCCTCCGTACAACGTCGAGTTGGTCGATGAAAACCACTATCGCATCACCATCGCGGTAGCCGGTTTCTCTCAGAGCGAACTGGAGATCACCGCCCACGATAACGTGCTGATCGTGCGGGGCGCCCATCCGGAAGAGCAGACCGAGCGTAAATACCTGTATCAGGGTATCGCCGAACGTAATTTCGAGCGTAAATTCCAGCTGGCCGACCATATCGTGGTACGTGATGCCCGCCTGGAAAACGGTCTGTTAAGCATCGATCTTGAACGCCTGGTCCCGGAAGAAGCGAAACCACGCCGTATTGAGATTCTGAAATAATCGATGAAAAGAATAAACGCCGCGCCAGCGGCGTTTTTTTTGCCTTCAGGATTGGGTTCGCATCGCTAAACGCTGGCCCACTACCCCGCCAAATACGTTCACCAGCAGTCCGAAGATAATCACCGTCGCACCCAGCATCTGCTGTCCCGACAGGTGCTCATCCAGCACCAGCACGGCGGTTACGATCCCCACCACCGGCACCAGCAGCGACAGCGGCGCGACGCGCCAGGTTTCATAGCGGCTGAGTAAATTTCCCCAGATCGCATAGCCCATAATGGTGGCGACAAACGCCAGATAGAATAGCGCCAGCACCGTCTGTAGCCCGATATGCAGCAGGCTGTTGAGGATAGCGGCCTGGCCGTCGAACAGCAGCGAACAGGCAAAGAAAGGGACGATCGGCACCAGCGCGCTCCACACCACCAGCGACATGATCGGCACCTGGCGGTTGCGCATAATGATCTTGTTGGTGATGTTGCCCAGTCCCCACGACAGCGCCGCCGCCAGCGTCAGCATCATCGTCGTCAGGGTAATGCCAGCGGTGGTCTGGCCCGCCATACCGGCCGTGGCCAGCATAAACATCCCCAGCGTGGCGATAATAATCCCGGCGATGTGATTCCAGCGCAGCTTCTCCGCCAGCAGCAACGCGCCCAGCAGCAGCGTAAAGAACGCCTGCGCCTGCAGCACCAGCGATGCCAGGCCGGCGGGCATTCCCAGCTTAATCGCCAGAAACAGAAACGCGAACTGACCAAAACTGATGGTCATGCCGTAGACCACCAGCCAGCGCAGCGGAATAGGCGGACGGCGCACAAAGAAGATGGCGGGAAACGCCACCAGGCTGAAGCGCAGCCCGGCCAGCAAAAAAGGCGGCATCCCCTGTAGTCCCAGCTTAATCACCACAAAATTGACGCCCCACGCCACCACCACGCACAGCGCTAACAGCATATCTTTTACCGACATCAGTTACTCCTTGTGCCGCCTCAGGCGGTGACCGCCACCGGCGTCGCGATATCCACACAGCAGTCGTCACCAACAATGCGAAAATAGTCCTCTACTGCCAGCGCAATCGACTTCTCCAGCGCGCCCGCGTTAAACCACAAGGTCCCGACCTGTTGCAGCCGCGTATCGACCCGCAGCGCCAGCCGGTCATCAAAACTAAACGGCGGCACCGCGCCCATGACGCAGTCGGTTAGCGCCTGCGCCGTCTCCGGCGCGGCGAAGGCGGACTTCTTGCCACCGATAGCGCGCGCCGCGCTTTTAAAATTGATCCGGCAGTCGCCCGGCACAATGGCCAGCAGGTAACGCGCTTCCGCGCCTTCCGGCATGCTGACCTCCAGCACCATCGCTTTGGCCGCCTGATTGAGCGCGTTACCGCGCATCTGACTGATCAGATCGGTCTGGCCCACCGCCTCATGCTCCACCACGCGGTAGTTCGCCTGATGCTGATCCAGCAGCGCGATAATTTTTTCAAACGTCGTCATTTCCCTCTCCTTCTCTGGCGCAACCTGAATCAACTCCAGGCGATAGCGTGCTTCATTTTTTTATCGGTCAGGCCGAAAAAGAAGCCCATAGTGATGCGGGTATCGCCTTCAACCCGGTCGATTTCGTGATAAAAGGCGGGGTTAAACAGGTAGATATCGCCGCTGCGTGGCGAGAACTCACAGGTTTCACTGCCCGCGATCACGCCGCTGCGGTAGCCCAGTTCACCTGGCGTTTTGAACTGCTCATCCTCCGGCGACCATTTTTTGTTGTAGATGCGCAGCGCGCCGCCCGCGTTGCACTCCTGCAGGCAGACCACGCAGCTGAGCTGATGCAGGATCTGCGTCACCACCAGACCGCTGCTGTCGGCATCGCGCACGATGTTGTCGTTATGCAGCGGATTCGCCACGCCGTCGGCATGAAAGCGCACGATTGAACCGGCATAGTCACCGCGGCCCGGCTCGTGCGCGGTGCGCAGGCTCTCCAGCCGCAGCGCATGTTGCACCCAGTGATAGATCTGTTCGCGCAGAACGCTCAGTGACGGCGGCAGCGACGGCTGAATATCGCGCAGTTCCGTAAAGTAGTTGTCCGGCGCGGCCGTGTGTTTTGCCAGATAAGGCCCCAGCGTCGTCAGCGCGCCGTTGGGATAGTGAGAGACGCGAATCTTCTCCCGGCAGCGCTGGAGATCCGCCACCACCGACTCACGGACGTCCGGCGTGAGGAAGTTACGCAGCACCAGCAACGGCACCCGTGCCGTCACGATGTCATCCAGCCAGGTCGACTCCACAAACATGTTGGGATTAATCACGCGGAACTGATTGAAAATAGCCATGTTTCTCACTCCCTAAACGGTATTTCATAGAGTTCATGATTGTTCATGCGCCGCCAGTTGCCAGCGCTGCCTGGTATTGCCACCGGTTCAGACGCGATCAGCGTACAATCGTCCTGTTGCCGAAAATGCATCGTGAAATAGTCGGGATACGGCGTATCGTCGGGATGCCACTGCCACGCCCAGGCCTTGTCGCGGGTAACCACAATGGCATTGCCGGCGCTGCCGCCGGGCTCAACCTGCGCCATTTTTGCCCGCAGGTAGTCGCGGGTGAAATCGGCCGGTGTGATCTGATCCACCAGATAGCGCAGATACTCTTCCGAATCGAAGCGTGATTCCGTCAGCCCAAGCTGGCGATAAACCGTCGGCAGGTAACCGTTGTGCATCATGTACCAGCAATGTTCCGCGCTGTTGCGCCACAGTGGATGAGAAAATTCCAGCCCCTGATTTTTACTCAGCGTCGCGTGGCGCACATGTACCGCCAGAAAGCGGCTGCGCAGCCGATCGACATCAATGCCCGGCAGCGCGTCGGCGAATGCGCCGGTGCCGTGTAGCGTGCGGATCTCGCCTTTCTCCAGCCACAGACAGCCCCAGCCGTTAGGATGTTGTTTAATCGGGCCATCATGAGTGGCGCTCTCGCCGCAGCTCATGGCACGCGCCGCTTCCAGAATCGCCGCGCTATCGAACCGGCCATGCGCCAGAATCATTCTGCACATACAATATTTCTCCCTGCCGCCGCGGGCTGCGCGGCGATCACCTGATGAAAGGCCGCCAGAATCGGCTCACGCGCTGCCGCCGTCAGGCAAAAGGTCGCCAGAATGCCCGCGTGACGGGTCAGATCGGCATACAGTGACGATCGCGGTGACACCTGCAGCGTCGGCAGCCTGAGGGTCGGCATCAGCTGGCCCTGCTGATGCTGCTCAATCCAGCGCTCAGCCGCCTGCAACTGCGCCGGCTGCCGTAACCGCAGCTGACCCACCGCCCGCGGCGCGGTGAAGGCAAAGGCCGGTAACACCGCGCCCGCCTCCAGGCCAAAGGTCACCTCTGCCCAGTCGATGCCGGTCGCCTCCTGCACCAGCGTCGCCACGCCCATACCGGAAAGGCGGAAGCCCATCTCCAGAAAGTGCGGAATACCGTTCATCAGAATGAAATCGATATGAAAAGCGCCCTGACGATAGCCAAAGGTTTCACAGCAAAAGGCCATCAGGCTGGTGAACGACGGCGGCAGCGTGGCGGCGGCCAGCGCCACATGCCCCGACTCACAGAAGCTGACGCAGCCGTCGGCGTCACGATGCTGTTCAATCACCTTATGACAGCAGGTCAGCGCCTGCGGATGTCCCTGATGCACCACGCCCTGTAACGAAAACTCATCGCCCGCTAATCCGCTTTCCACAATAAAACCGCTGAAGCCGCGTCCGCCGTAGTTCATGGTCTGAACCAGTTTGTTCACTACGCTGCACAGCTGCTCAGCCCGCTCAATCAGCCAGATCCCCAGGCCGCCGCCGCCATCCACCGGTTTCACCACACAGGGATAGATCAGCGCCTCTTTCGCATCCAGAATGCTGAGCGGCGAGGCGAAAAAGCGAAACTCCGGCTGCGGAAAGGCGGGCCAGGCTTTTTTCAGCGCCATACGCTGTGCATATTTATCCAGCGGAATAAACGCGGCGGGCGCATCGGGTCCGGCCAGCATTTCCCGGACCCGTCCGGCACTGGCGTTGTAGGCTTCAAAGCCAGCCAGCACCACCTGCGGATGCGACAGCAAACCGGCGTGCAGATAGGCCTGCATCACCTCCCACGGATTTTCCGGCCGATCGAGGCGAACGATCAGATCAAACGGCAGCGTCAGACTCAGCGACTGGTAATCGACAAAGTCACCCATCTCCGCCAGCACGGTAAAATATCCCTCGCGCTTCGCCACCGCACAGTAGGGATTCTGTCCGTCACGGGTCGCGCCAATCTGCAGAAAAATCTTTTTCATCGCCTCGCCTTACCGGACTATCGCCCGGAAATGATTTCGGTCACGGTATCGTTCAGCACACCGTTGTTCACCTGAATCACTGCTTTGTGGGGATCAAAACGCAGTACGCGCGACAGCGGATCGGCGCTTTTGCCGTCCAGCAGCGAACTGACCGGCAGGCTCTGCCAGCAGTGCCGCATCTGCGCCAGCGTCATGCCGGAAAGCCGGGTTAACTGCTGCGCCAGCGCGCTATCGTCGCTGCGGTTCTCCAGCAGATCGCGGATTGCCGCCTCGTCCAGCGTCAGTTGCTGCTGGCTCAGCCAGTGGCCGAGCTGTTGTCCCTGAGCGAGAAACGGCGAGTAAATCATGCAGACCAGCTGCTCTTCACTGAGATCGAACGCCTCGACAGCGAAAGCCGCCGCCCGCTGGCGCTGGCGCTGGATCGCGGCATCATCCTGATAACGCTCCGCCATTTCATCGATTAGCGACGGTGGGAAATCTTTCTGCACCATTAAGCCAAGGGCAAAGCGCACATATTCACGGATGCCTTCGGCGTAATTGCGCTGCAACAGGGTTTCCGCCCGCAGCCCGCGCAGGTGGGCCATCAGGGTCGGGTTACCGCAGTCTGATTCGGAGAAGCTGAACATCAGCTCATCAAAACGGAAGCGCATAAATTCACTGAGCAGCGCCCAGTGCGCGCCCGCTTCATAGGCGGTGTCCTGATAGATATTGAAAAACAGCGGATCGCGCGCCAGCTGATGGGTGATGCGATGCGCCGGTGTCAGTTGATCGGCACCATAGATTCGGCTGCCATAGCGTTCGGCGACGCCATCCAGCGTCTGCAGGAAACCACTGAAACCGCGGCTTTTGTCGGCCACCGGCGCATCAAACAGCCGCGACAGATGCCGCGCCCAGGCCACATAGGCCGCCTGTTCCTGGGGTGAATCGCCAGTGATGATCACATCCACACCCCCGTCGTAATCCGCCGCCAGGCCAAAGGAGTTCACCATGCTGAGGTTGCAGGCGTTGCAGAACGTGGAGCGCCCATCCGCACGAAACCGGTGGCCGTTCATCAGCACATCGCTGCGATTCTGCTGCCGCACGGCATCCGGCATCGGCAGATGCCGGGCAAACGGGCGAATCTGTAAGCCATCCACCACCAGACACTCCGCCAGCGGATCGTCATGCATCGCCAGCGATTGATAAACCCGGTTGATGTTCTCCATCACGCTGTCATTCATCGCCGCATGGCGGTTGGTGCTGACGCGCAGGCGAAAGGTAGTCCCGCGCTGTTGCCAGAGAATGCCCTGGATATAACGAACATAGGCCACCATGTAGCTGCTGTCTTTTCCTCCGCCATAGGCGAGCAGGACACGATTATTTTCAAGCTGCTGCCGATCGGGTAACGCCGCCAGCAGACGAGCAGAACAGCGCTGAGCAGAGTCGATGATGGCGGGCGAAAGGTATGCTTCAATCTCCTTCATCATGGTGGTCAGATTATTCATTTTTCACTTTTTCCTTACGCGAATAGAATCACTCAATGGCCTGAACGTCTGGGATCACAGCGGTCGGCCTGGGCGGATGACGATCACGCTCAGCACACCTCTCAGACGCACGCCAGTCCTGGCGAGAGGTCCGTTTAGCGTCATGAATAATTAAGAGATGCAGCCTAAAGTACTTTGAATGTACTCTGTTGAATATGCACAGATCAGCGCGATATGGGGTGGAACAGATGGCCGAAGTTGTCGGGGAACAGGAGAGTCAGAGCAGCCGTTACCGCCAGATAGCAGAACAGATCAAGCAAGCTATTCATGCCGGTACGCTGGCACCCGACAGCCGTCTGCCGTCGGTGCGGACGCTGGCAACGCAGTATAACGTCAGCCTCACCACCGCCCTGAAAACATTACGTACGCTGGAGGATGAGCGCTACGCCGTGGCCCGGCCTAAATCGGGCTTTTTTGTCGCACCACAGCGCCATCGGCCGCCTCAGTTGCCCGCCGTCAGTGAACAGCCGCGCGCCATCGCCCCGCTTGATGAACAGACTGAGCTGCATCTGGCGATGCTCGGTTCCGACTGCCGGGTACGGCTCGATCTGGCCAATGGCGACAGCGCGCTCTATCCGGTGAAGAAGCTCGGCTTACTGATGCGTCAGATGGGCTACAGCAAACCTGCGCTGCTCGGTAACACCGTCAAAGGCACCGGCTATGCGCCGCTAAAAGTGGAGATTGCCCGGCGGGCGGTCGATTACGGCTGCAATATCAGCACTGACGATATCCTGATCACCAACGGCTGCATTGAAGCGATCTCGCTGTCGCTGCGCGCCACCACCCAGCCAGGCGACGTGGTGGCGGTCGAATCGCCCTGCTATTTCGTGCTGTTGCAGATGCTGCATAACCTCAATCTGCGGGTGATCGAAGTCGAAGCCGGGCCGGAAGGCTATGTGAATGTCGCGAAGCTCACCGGACTGTTTCAGCGCAAAGCGGTGCGGGTATTTCTGACCCTGTGCAACATCAATAATCCGCTGGGCAAAAGCATCCCAAACGAGCAGAAAGCCTATATCGCGCGGCAGGCGGATGAAAACGATGTGGTGATCATTGAGGATGATATCTTTGGCGATACCGCTTTTGGCGAACGTCGCCCTTTCCCGATGCGCGCCTTCAGTCCGAACGCCATTCTGTGTAGCGGCTTCTCCAAAACCGTGGCGCCCGGCATCCGCATCGGCTGGGTACACAGCGTTAACTACATGCGCAAAATCGCCTCGCTGAAATATACCTCAACCATGGGCACCTCGGTGCTGTCGCAGGCGGCGGTGGCCGAGCTGCTGCGCAGCGGCGGCTACGACGCGCATCTGCGTAAACTGCGGCGTGAGCTGGCGCAGCAAATCAGCGCCATGCGTCAGTCGGTGCTGCGGGAATTTCCGGCGGGAACCCGGGTTTCTGAACCGGAAGGCGGCTATGTGTTATGGGTAGAGATGCCGCCACAGGCGCTGAACGTGCGCGCGCTGTTTCTGAAAGCGCGCAATGCGGGCATCGGCATTGCGCCGGGCCATATTTTTGCCACCGATCAGCGCTACGATCACTGTTTCCGGCTCAACGCCGGTTTTGGCTGGAATGCGGAAGTGGAGCAGGCGATACAACAGCTGGCGCAGTGGTGCCAGCTGTCGTTAACCGGGCCGCAGGATTAGGCGTCGCGCCAGGCGATTTCAACCTCTTCGGCCAGAATCTGCACCGCCCGTTCGATGTTCTCCGCATCCGGCACGTAGTTCATGCGCATACATTGATGGGTGTGCGGCCATTCATGTTCCAGGCCCGGAAAGAAGAAGTGGCCCGGCACCATCAATACGCCGCGCGCTTTGAGCCGCTGGTAGAGCATTTCGGTGCTGATCGGCAGATCGCGGAACCAGAGCCAGAGGAAAATCGCCCCTTCCGGTTTGTGGATCAGGCAGCGCTCTTCCGACAGATAGCGGCGCAGGATAGCGATCGTCTGCTGCACCTTCTGCTGATAAAACGGCTTAATCACCTCTTCCGACAGGCGCAACAGATCGCCCCGGCGGATCATTTCACCGGCAATCGCCGGTCCGATGCTGCCAGGTGCCAGGCTGATGATGCCGTTCATATTGCTCAGCGCGCCGATGGTTTTCTCATCGGCGATGATAATGCCGCAGCGCGCGCCAGGCAGGCCGAGCTTCGACAGGCTCATGCAGAGAATAATGTTGGGATTCCACAGCGGGCGAACCTCACTGAAGATGATGCCGGGAAACGGCACGCCATAAGCGTTATCGATCAGCAGCGGGACGTCATGCTGTTGTGCCAGCGCATCGAGCTGCATCAGCTCATCGTCAGTGATCACGTTGCCGGTCGGATTGGTCGGACGCGACACGCAGATCAGTCCGATATCGTCATTCATCGGCAGATGATCGAAATCGACGTGATATTTAAACTGGCCAGCCGGCAGCAGTTCAATGTTCGGTTTGGCCGATACGAACATCCCCTCTTCCAGCCCGGCATCGGCATAGCCGAGATATTCCGGTGCCAGCGGGAACAGCACGCGCTTTTTGCTGCCGTCAGCCCGACGACCAGCGAACAGGTTAAACAGATAGAAGAAGGCGCTCTGGCTGCCGTTGGTCAGCGCAATGTTCTGCGCACTGATGGGCCAGCCCAGCCGATCGCGCAGCAGCTCTGCCAGCGACTCCAGCAGCGTCGCTTTGCCACGCGGGCCATCGTAATTGCAGAGCGCCTCGCTGAGCTTGCCTTCCTCGTGCATCTGCTGCAGCAGTTGCTGAAAGTAGTCGTTCATGGCCGGGATTTGCGCCGGATTGCCGCCACCCAGCATGATGGTGCCGGGCGTGCGCAAGCCCGCGCCCATATCTTCCATCAGACGTGAGATGCCGGAATGTTGGGTAAATTTGTCGCCGAACTGAGAAAAGGACATAGCGGTTAAAAATGTGTGATAGCGAATCGGGGGTCCACCATAACGCCCGCCATCGGCGGGCGCAATGGAAAGGCGCAGGGATTACTTCAGCGCCTGCGGGTTAACACAGTTTTTATCGACCTGACCGCTGAGCGCAGCGATCAGATTATCCACCGCATCCAGCATCATGCCGTAGCGGGTTTCGTGCGTGGCGGAACCGATATGCGGCAGCGTCACCACGTTAGGCAGCGACAGCAGCGGCGAATCAGTGGGCAGCGGCTCTTTCTCGAACACGTCCAGCCCGGCAGCGTGCAGTTTTCCCGCCTGCAGGGCCGCGATCAGTGCGTTTTCATCCACCACCGGTCCGCGTCCGGCGTTGATCAGCACCGCTTCCGGCTTCATCAGGGCGATTTGCTCTGCCCCGATCAGGTGGTGAGTCTGTTCCGTCAGAGGCAGGCTGATGCAGACAAAATCACTCTGTTTCAGCAGCGTCTCCAGCTCACAGCGTTCAGCGCCGAACCGCGACTGCGCCTCCTGATGTTCCCGCCGTGCGTTGTAAAGGATCTTCATGCCAAAACCAAAGTGGGCGCGCTGCGCCAGCGCCATCCCGATGCGACCCATGCCGAGGATACCCAGCGTTTTATGGTGTACATCGATGCCAAAGCGCTCCGGACCGATACTCTTCTGCCAGTTGCCCGCTTTCACCCAGGCATCCAGTTCCGGTACCCGACGTGCGGTGCTCAGCACCAGCGCCATGATGGTATCGGCAACGGTTTCGGTCAGCACGGTCGGCGTATGCATCAGCACGACGTGACGCTGGTTCAGCGCGTCGACGTCAAAATTGTCATAGCCAACAGAGACGCTGGAGCAGGCGCGCAGTTTTGGCATTTTCGCCAGCAGCTCGCCATTCACTTTTCCTCCTGAGCCCAGCAGACCTTCCGCCTGGGCCAGCGCCTCAGCGTGCTGCTGCTGGCTGGCGGGTGACAGGTCACTGATTTCAGTAATCTCAGCGTGCGCCGCCAGGCGGGCGCGCAGATCATCAGGCAGTTTTTTATACAGAATCACAGCGGGTTTCATTCAGTGGCTCCCGGTCATTAAAACAGTGACGGGCGGCGCTCGGGCCGCCCGGAAGATGAGGGCTAACGTCTGGGCTTACGCTTTCAGGCGTGTTTCGCGCCGTGCAGCGGTGGCGTCGTCTTGTTCTGCGCCGGTTTAACAATCAGTGTCAGCCACACCGACACCAGCAGCGCCGATCCCATAAAGATGTAGGACGCCGACGGGCTGCCGGTGGCACCATTAAGATAGCCGACAATCCACGAACCGATAAACGAGCCGAGCGCACCCATGCTGTTGATCAGCGCCATCGCCCCGCCGGAGACATTGCGCGGCAGCATCTCAGGGATGATGGCGAAGAACGGGCCGTAAGGGGCATACATCGCCGCACCGGCAATCACTAACAGAGTATAAGAGAGCCAGAAGTTGCCCGATCCCAGCAGATAAGAGCCGAGGAACGCCAGCGCGCCGATCAGCAGCAGTGGCCAGACAAACAGCTTACGGTTTTGCGTCTTATCAGAGGCCCATGACACCACCACCATCGCAATGGTCGCGGCCAGATAAGGCACCGCTGACAGCCAGCCCGCTTCGACCATCCCCATCTGGGTGCCGTTACGCAGAATCGACGGCAGCCACAGCACGAAACCGTAAACGCCAATGCTCCAGGCAAAATATTGCAGGCAAAGAATGATCACGTTGCGGTTACGGAACGCTTCGCTGTAGTTACGCACCGCTTTGATGTTGTCCTGCTCTTTCTGCAGTTCCGCCTGCAGTGCAGCTTTCTCGGCATCGCTCATCCAGCGCGCCTGAGCCGGTTTGTCCTGCACCATAAACCACCAGGCGATGGCCCAGACAACGGCCGGAATCCCTTCGAAAATAAACATTTCACGCCAGCCGAAGGATTCGATCAGGTAGCCTGACACCACCGACATCCACAGCACCGTCACCGGGTTACCGAGGATCAGGAAGGTATTGGCGCGGGACCGTTCAGATTTGGTGAACCAGTTACTGATGTAGATCAGCATCGCCGGCATCACCGCCGCCTCAACCACCCCGAGGATAAAGCGGATCGCCGCCAGCATCGGAATGTTGCTGACCACACCGGTCAGCGAGGCACAGCCGCCCCACAGGATCAGGCACCAGAAAATCAGTTTTTTAACGCTGCGGCGTTCGGCGTAAATCGCCCCGGGGATCTGGAAGAAGAAGTAGCCGAGGAAGAACAGCGCGCCCAGCAGAGAGGACATGCCTTTAGTAATGCCGAGATCGTCGTTAATTCCCGCCGCCGAGGCAAAGCTGAAATTGGCGCGGTCGAGATAGGCCAGGCTGTAGGTGATAAACACGATGGGCATGATGAACCACCAGCGTTTTGGCGCGATTGTCTGCGTTTTCATCGAGAACTCCTGTGTCAATATGTGAGGCGCGGGCTACGCGTCGCCAAGTTGCTGACGCGTCGGCAGACCTTCGCTGTCGCCAATCACCTGAATCGCCATCGAACCAATTTTGTTACCGCGCTGAATCGCCTGCGGCAGGCTCAGGCCTTCCAGCAGCGCACTGATCACCCCAACGGCAAACCCGTCGCCAGCGCCCACGGTGTCGACCACGTTATCGACTTTAACCGCGGCAACCTGACCTTTTTCGCCTTCAGCGGTTTTATACCAGGCACCGTCACAGCCGGTTTTAATCACCACCGCTTTCACCCCTTTATCGAGGTAGAAATCGGCAATGGCTTCCGGCTGACGATAACCGGTCAGAATCAGCCCCTCTTTTTCACCCGGCAGCACCCAGTCGGCGTACTCCGCCAGCAGATTAAGCTGCTTACGCATCTCCTCTTCGCTGCGCCACAGCACCGGCCGCAGATTGGGGTCGAAGGAGATCGTTTTCCCGCGCGCGCGCATCTCTTTGGCCGTATGTTTCAGCAGCGCCAGCGAACTGTCGGAGATCGCCGCCGCAACACCGCTAAGATGCAGATGGCGGGCTGAGCCAAAATAGTCCGCGTCGAAATCCTCAACCGACAGATGGCTGGCCGCCGAGCCCTTACGGAAATACTCCACCAGCGGATCGGAGCCGTCATCGACTTTGGATTTAAGCTGGAAGCCGGTCGGATAGCGGTTATCGACCGTCACCTGGCGGTGATCGATACCCTCTTTCTCCAGTTGCTGACAGATAAAACGGCCAAAGGCATCATCGCCAACGCGACTGACCCAGCCCACTTTCAGACCAAGACGCGCCAGGCCGGTCGCCACATTCAGTTCGGCACCCGCTGCGCGTTTAATAAAAGTTTCTGCCGCTGCCAGATCGCCGGTTTCACGGGCGATAAACATCGCCATCGCTTCTCCGATGGTGACAACATCAAGCGGACCGTTGTGATGCGTAGTGTAATGCGTCGTCATCTTCACTCCTCAAACGTTGCGCAGCAGCGACACATAGTGGCGGGTGACCGCAATCAGATCGTCGCCTTCCAGCGGAAATTCAATGCCGCGCGGTGCCGTGGCGGGCAGCTGTTGCAGCAGCGCACGCCACGCATCACCGGCCTCATCAAGCGCAATCGCCCGGTAGCTGTCATGGTGTGGGATCGCCGCTTTCACATGCACATAACTGACCTGCGACGCCAGCCGTTGCGCGGCCTTCAACGCATCTTCGCCGGTCCAGCACCAGTTGCCCATATCAAACGTCATGCCGATCGGCAGCGCCGCCGCGCGGACCGCCGCAAAAAACTGCTCGCTGGGATCGAGCCTGCCGTGCTCCGTCTGATCATTTTCCACCGTCAGCGGCAGCGGCTGGTCTGCCAGCAGCGAGTGCAGCGACGCCGGAATCGTACCGTTGAAAGGGCCCAGCGCCAGTTTCAGACGTTGTGCGTTTAACTGGCGTGCTTCTTCAAAGTAGTGAGTTATGCGCGGATTTACGTCACCGCCGTCACAAAACAGCGTATCCGGCACCGAATAACTGGCGTGCAGCTGATGCTGCGCCACTGCGGCGGCCAGCGCCGGCAGATCGGCCAGCGTGGCGTCATCGAACAGTTCACGACGGATTTCGACACCGTCAGCGCCTGCCTGCTGGATAATCGGCAGCAGTGCGGTCTGACCGCCGAGTGCGGCAATCTGCGAATGGCCGTAAGCGGCAGTCACCACGATAATGTCAGGCTTCATGTTGTGCTCCATCGGGGCTTTTAGCTTAAGTTCTGTAAAAACCCTAGATGGAACCGGTTCCAAAGCAAAGCAGCAAAGGATGAAATTATGATCGTGCTCACGAAGCGAGCACGCAGTTGACGCGTAAAAGTCTGAAAATCAGATTAGCGGAGCGGCTGGCTGGAACCGCGAACGATCAGTTCACCCGAGAAGACCTGCTCGCTGACCGGCAGATCGCTGCCTTCAATGCGGGCGATGACTCTTTCCAGCGCGCTGTAGCCAATCTGCCAGGTGGGCTGTTTCAGCGTGGTAATGCCGACGCCTGCCAGCGCGGCCCACTCCAGCTCGTCGAAGCCGAGCAGACCGATATCGCGGCCCCAGTGCAGATTGATGCGCTGCAGCGATCGCGCAACCTGCAAAGTCAGCGCACCGTTCGCCACCATTACCGCGCTGCGTTTGCCCGCATGGCGCTGGTGAAAGTCACGCAGCGCCTGATCCAGCGCGGCAGGCTGATGCAGCGCCAGCTCGGCGTTTTCATGCTGCACCTGCGGATGGGTCGCCAGCACCTGGCGGAAAGCCTGCAAACGTTCACGACGCGTATTGACGCTGCCCAGCGGCTCGCTGAGAAACAGCAGCGCCTCGTAGCCGTTATCGACCAGATGGCGCGTTGCTGTCTCCGCCGCTTCGGCATTATTCAGGCCCACTACGTCGCAGGGAAAATCGGGGATTTTGCGGTCAATCAGCACCATCGGCAGCAGGGATTGTTGCAGATGACTCAGCACCTCTTCACGCATCCCCACCGCGTTAACCACAATGCCTTCCACCTGATAGCTACTCAGCAGCTGCAGATAGTGCTGTTCCAGGTCCACTTCATTGTTGGTGTTACACATCAGCAGGGTGAAACCCTGTTCGCGGCAGGCCGCTTCAATACCGCTCATCACATCGACCGAATAGGGATTGGTAATGTCGGCGATGATCAGCCCAATCAGTCGGGTACGGCCACGCTTCAGGCCGCGCGCCATCTGGCTTGGACGATAGCTGAGGTCAGCAATGGCCTGCTCAATCCGGGCTTTGAGATCGGCTGACAGCAGATGCAGCTCGCCATTCAGATAGCGTGAAACGCTGGTTTTTCCGGTTCGTGCCGCGTGAGCAACATCGCTGATGGTGGCGCGAGGCGGCCTGATTTTCATGAAATATCCTGCAAAAGTAGAAACCAGGCAGAGACTAGCACAGCAACGTCCAGTCGCAAAAAAGCACGCCCGCTAGGCTGGCAATTGCAGCCAGGGCTGCCACAGCATCTGTAATTGCGACGGCGGCGTGCCATCCAGCAGCTGTAATACCATCTCCGCCAGCTGCTCGCCCACCTGTTGCTGCGCCGCCTGCCGAATGGTGATCAGCGGGTAATCGAGAATCGCATCCTGCGGTAGCCCGTCCCAGCCAATCAGCATTATGGCATCGTCGCCCTCTGCCCGTCCGGCCTGCTGCAGTGCGACCACGGCACCTTCCGCCAGCGGGCCGCAATCGGTAATGATGGCGTCGGGCGGATTCTGCTGTGCCAGCCAGGCACGGGTCTGCTGGTAGCCGGCACGCCGCGTCGCGGGTACCGCAGCCTGCGCATAAGGCGCGGTGGTACCGAGCGCATCCAGATAGCCCTGACGACGATCGCGTACCCCGGTGCGGGTTTCATTGCTGCCGAGCCAGGCAATCTGCCCTTTTTCCTGTGACAGACAATAAGCAACTGCCAGTTGCGAACCGGCCGCATGGTCAACATCGAACCAGGCATAGTGTGGCGGCAGATCGCTGCGCCCCAGCGCCAGAAAGCGAAAGTCAGTCTGCAGCAGCGTGGAGAGCCGCCTGTCCTGCGGGGTGATATGGGTAACAACGATGGCATCCACGGCGCGACTGCGCAGCAGACGGGTCAGGAAGGGCTGGCTCTGCGGCTTATCCGCCAGCAGCAGCAGATCGATTTCATGATGGGCAAGGCGTTGATCCAGCGCCAGCAACATCTCACTGAAGTGACCGTCGCTCAGCGGCGATGTCCCGATGGGATAGAGCAAACCAACCGCATTGGCGCGGCCGGTTTTCAGACGACGGGCGGCCGCGTTAGCCCGGTAGCCACGACGTTGCGCCTCTTCTTCAATCCGTTTACGGGTCGCCTGCGCGACATCCTGATACCCATTGAGCGCGCGACTGACCGTGGTGACAGAAAGCCCTAATGCCGCAGCAATCGCTTTAAGTGACATAAGACACGACCCGCTGATCAATTTTTGATCAGACTACCATAAAGCCTGAAGTGGCTCTATGGATAGAAACCTTACTGGAACCTTTAACGTGCATCTTTACAGAAAAGGTCAGTCGTGTGAATGCGCCCCCGTTCGGGGGCGACAGCCATCAGCCGAGCGGGCTGAGGGTAATTTCTACACGACGGTTTTGCGCTTTTCCGGCCTCGGTACTGTTGCTGGCGACCGGATTATCAGGGCCTGCGCCCTGAGTACGCAGACGATTGCTGGCAACACCCTGGACGATCAGGGCGCTGGCGACGCTCTCGGCACGCTGCTGTGACAGACGCATATTCAGGGCGCGCGTTCCGGTGCTGTCGGTATAACCCACCACGTTTACCGCGGTTTTCGGATACTCTTTCAGTACCATTGAAACGCCGGTCAGGGTATTCGCGCCCGCCGGTTTCAGGTTGCTGCTGTTGGAGTCAAACGTCACGTTGTTCGGCATATTAAGAACGATGTTATCGCCTTCACGGGTCACGCTGACGCCCGTACCGCGCATCTTGTCGCGCAGCTTCGCTTCCTGCACGTCCATGTAATAGCCGACACCGCCACCCAGTGCTGCGCCGCCTGCGGCACCAATCAGCGCACCTTTGCCGCGATCTTTCTTCGAGGAGGAGAGTACGCCAACGCCAGCACCCACTAAGGCACCCAGACCGGCGCCCACGCCTGACTTACCCGCCTGCGATTCGCCGGTGTAAGGGTTGGTGGTACAGCCGGACAGGGCCAGGCTTCCGCTTAATAACAAGGTGACCGCGATTAATTTCTTCTGCATTTTTGTTCCCTTACGTTCGACACACAGGGGAAAAGCTCTCCCCATAATCGGCACGATTATGCCGCGTAACCGTCAGGAAAGGATAAGGGAAAGTCTTAAATTGCCCGCCGCGGCGCTTAAAGATTGTCAGGATGGCAAAAACAATCGGTCTGGTGATCGTTTATCAGCCCGCACGCCTGCATAAAGGAATAACAAATTGTCGGGCCGATGAATTTAAAACCACGCAGTTTAAGCGCCTTAGAGAGCGCAATGGCGTGCGCTGAGGTGGTGGGCGCCAGTTTGTAGTCAGGATAATGGTGGACAATTTGCGCGTTATCGACAAATTGCCAGACGAAGCGGGCAAAATCCTCGCCTTTCGCTTCCATCGCCAGAAAAGCCCGGGCGTTGGCGATAATGGCGGCAATTTTGCCGGGATGACGAATAATACCGCTGTTCTGCAGCAGCGCCGCAACATCCTGCTCGTCCATTAACGCGATCGCCTGCGGGTCAAAATGGTGAAACGCCGCACGGTAATTCTGCCGCTTTTTTAATACCGTGATCCAGGATAACCCCGCCTGCTGCCCTTCAAGGCAGAGCATCTCAAACAGCGCGCGCTTGTCGGTTTGCGCCACGCCCCATTCGGTATCGTGGTAGGTCAGATAGAGGGGATCCTGGGTTACCCAGCCGCATCGTTGCATTTTCGGATTCCTTATCGCAGAAAAATTTTATCGGGCCGCTTGATCTTAGAAACAATCGGTTAATAGTTAAACAACTGACAACAATATGATGATCGGTACTCTCACGACGAGTAAACAGGCTCACAAACCGGTGGTTAATCCAGACGCCCGGGAATAACTTCAGCCTCCGACTGGAGAGGGTATGGTGCAGAAAAGTGGGTGGAGAGGCCAGCGCTATCGGATACGCGCCTGGTGTGGTGCAGGACTTTTATTTTTGACGCAACCGACCTTTGCCTGGGGCGGCGACTTTGCTGCGCCCGCAATGACCGTAGCTAAACCCGATTACGACACTATTCTGGCAGAGAAAATCTCCCGCACGTCGCTCGACTTCAGCGATGAGAATCGCGCCCTGTTCGAGGCCGCGCTCAATTCACCGGCCAGCCTGCCGGTAGAACTGCACAGTGAAACCGGCACCGTTGGCAGTACGCCGCTGGGAAAACGCTATCGCGCCGGAGTGGAACTGCCGGTCGGCGAATCCCTTACCACCGGTCCGGTGGCGCAATATGCGGTCGATCCGCAGCAGATGGGCTGTCTGCAATGCGACTACAGCGATCAGCAGAGCCGTGAGCAGGTTGCCAGCGTCGGCTGGCGTGTCGATCTGCAGCAGGGATGGATTACACCGTGGGCTCAGCTCAGCTACAGCCGTCCCCTGAACGAGTCGTCACAAAACGATCGGCGCGAGACGGCAATCGGTCCCCATCAGGAGAGCGGAATTGATCTGAGCGTGGGGGCACAGCTGCCGCTCAACCGTAATCTGGCCGCTTTCGCCTCGTTTTCACAAAACAGCGCGCTGAATAGTGATGAGCCGTTGCTGTATAGCCTCGGCCTCAGCGCCAGCTTCTAGGCGGGGCATAAAAAGAGAAAGGACGTCAGTCGTTTAAAATATAATGAGTCCGCTAATCATTATACTGGTAACACTATGCGCAACGATTTGACAATTATTGGCCGTGAAATCACGGTCTTCGTACTGGCAGCACTCTTTCTCGCCCTGATGATTTTGCCCATCTATATCGATGTGGCCTGGATGAACGATGCGCTGCACGAAACCTCTTTTACTGAAACCACCCAGGAAATTATGCTGGCGGTGATTGCCGCCCTGTTCTTTATCACTGCCCATCGCCGTCCGGCACAGCGCGGCGCGCTGACCTTAGTGGCGGGCTTCTACAGCTGTATGCTGATCCGCGAACTCGACTTTGTGTTTGATGCTATCCAGCACGGCAGCTGGATCTGGTTCGCGCTGGCGGTGACGGCCGGTTGTCTGGCCGTCGCGCTGCGGACGCCGAAAAAAACCCTGCACGCGCTGGCCAGGCTGCTGCAACACCGCAGCTGGCCGGTGATGGCCTCCGGCTTTCTGGTGGTGCTGGTCTTCTCCCGCCTGTTTGGCATTCATGCGCTGTGGCAGCATCTGATGCTGGGGGATTACAACCGCGTGGTGAAAAACATGGCGGAAGAGGGTACCGAGCTGCTGGGTTACGGCCTCTGCTGGCTGGCTTCAGTACGTTATTTATGGCAAACGCGCCCGGCGGCTGTCGCCGTCAGTGCGACCCAGCCCGCCGCTGCCCGTCATACCTCTTCTCCGGTAACCTCTTACTGATAATGCTCGCGCTTTTTGAGCGATCCGCACCATTAAAAAAGGTACAATAAACACTTCTGCGTCGGCGGCTGTGCCCCGGCGCAAGGTGTTTGTTAACCTCAGGTCTTTTCATGTCAGTCAAAATCTTAACTTCAACGCTCATTGGCCTGGATGCCTTCCGCCAGGACCCGCTGACTGCACTGCAGCAGGCGGAGAACGGTACGCTGGCGGTGTTAGAGGATTACGCGCCGGTGATGTACGCCATCACCCCGACGCGCCTGGCACAGCTGCTGGCGCTGGAAGCCGCTGCCCGACAGCCGAATGATGTGGCGCTGGATGACAGCCTGTATGACGATGCGCCTGCGGCCATCTCTGCGCCGGTCGGTAAGTTCGCCATGTATGCTGGCTGGCAGCCCGACGCCGACTTTACCCGCCAGGCCGCCATCTGGGGCGTGGCGCTGAGCGAACCGGTAACCGCCACCGAGCTGGCGGCCTTTGTCGCCTACTGGCAGGCAGAAGGCCGGTTGTTTCACCATGTGCAGTGGCAACAAAAACTGGCGCGCAGCATTCAGATGAACCGCGCCGCCAACGGCGGGCAACCGAAGCGTGATATCACGCAGTTGCCTGACCCTGACCGTACCATTCCCGATGGTTTCCGAGGTGAGTGATGAAAACGCCGAACGATCTCTTTAGCCGTCTGAAAAGAATGATGCCTGCCGGCACCCGACCGAAATTTGCTAATGGCGAAGAGCTGCTGGCGTGGAATCAGGAACAGGGCCGCCTGCGCTCTGAAGCGATTGTGCGTGAAAACCGCGCCATGAAAATGCAGCGCATTATGGGCCGCTCCGGCATCCGTGAACTGCATATGAACTGCTCGTTTGATAACTACCGGGTGGAAAATGAGGGCCAGCGCAAAGCGCTGGATCTGGCGCGGCAGTATGCCGCCGAATTTGATGGCAGCATCGCCAGCTTTGTTTTTTCAGGCCGTCCCGGCACCGGCAAAAACCATCTGGCGGCGGCGATTGGTAACGATCTGATCCTGCGCGGTAAGAGCGTGCTGATCGTCACGGTCGCCGATCTGATGTCGAGCATGAAAGGCACCTTCAGCGGCAGCAGCGGCATTACCGAAGAGCGTCTGATTCAGGACCTCAGCAGCGTTGATCTGCTGGTGATTGATGAGATTGGCATGCAGAGCGAATCCCGCTACGAGAAAGTCATTATCAATCAGATTGTGGATCGCCGATCCTCCTCCAAGCGTCCGACCGGCATGCTTTCTAACCTCGACCATGCCGGTATGAACGCACTGCTCGGTGAGCGGGTGATGGACCGGATGCGGCTGGGTAACAGTCTCTGGGTGCGCTTCGACTGGGAAAGTTATCGCAGTCGGGTACGCGGCGACGAATATTAATTCCCTGCCCGTCCCGCCGGGCTGTCCACACGGCTGAGCCGCGTCTCCGCACTCAGCCGGCGTAACGCCGCCGGACCGATTTATCATCAGTCGCCCTGCTGTTGACCTGCCTGCGCCGCGTTGCGCGCCAGGCGGCAAACCGGGTGGAGTCCGCCATGAACCTGCTTGATTACGCTGTAATTGCGCTCTACGCGCTGATGATTGTGCTGATCACGCTGTGGGCGATGCGCAGAGTCGGCAATACCCGTGACTTCTTTACCGCCGGTGGCCGCATGCCCTGGTGGCTCTCTGGCATTTCCCACCATATGTCTGGCTACAGCGCCGCCGTCTTTGTGGCTTATGGCGCGGTGGCGTACAACATGGGCATTACCATCTGGTTCTGGTGGGCGCTGCCGATCTCGCTGGCGGTGTTGATCGGTTCTTCGCTGTTTGCCCCGCGCTGGGCCCGGCTGCGGGGTTATATGCAGATTGAATCTCCCACCGAGTATCTGCTGACCCGCTATAACCTGCCGACCCAGATGGTGCTGGCCTGCAGCGGCGTGCTGTTAAAAACGGTGGATGTCGGGGCGAAATGGGCCGCCATTGCGGTGATTATCAACGTCTTTACCGGCCTTGAACTGCCGGCTGGCATTGCCATTGCCGGCGGGCTGAGTCTGTTTTACAGCATCATCGGCGGCCTGTGGGCCGATGCCTGCAACGATTTTGGTCAGTTTCTGGTGCAGTTTGTCGCCGCGCTGGTGATGCTGGTGGCGGTTGGGCTGCAGCTCGGCGGCGCTGGCGCACTGTTGACGATCTGGGATCGGCTGCCGGCCAGCCATCTGCAAATCGTGCAGGGCCCTTACACCACCGGCTTTATCTTCTCCTGGCTGCTGATCCACACCCTGAGTTACAACGGCGGCACCTGGAATCTGGCGCAGCGGTTTATCGCCGCACCGGACGGACGCGAAGCGCGCAAGGCGGCGCTGCTGTCGGCGGCGCTCTATCTGATCTGGCCACTGATACTGTTCTGGCCGATGTGGGCCGCACCGCTGCTGTTTCCCGACCTGGCCGACCCGTCGCGTGCCTGGTCGATGATGGCGATGCAGTTACTGCCCAACGGTCTGATCGGACTGATGCTGGTGGCGATGTTTACCCATACGCTTTCCATGACCTCTTCTGACGCTAACGCCATTACGGCGGTAGTCACCCGCGATATTCTGCCTGCCGTCTGGCCGCGTGCTTTCCCGCGCGGCCAGAGTTCACTGCGGGTGGCGCGCTGTATTACCTTCCTGTTTATTATCACTACGCTGCTGATCGCCCTGAATGCCAGCCGGTTCGGCGGCGTACTGTCGCTGCTGATTATCTGGTTTGGCGGGCTGGTCGGCCCGATTTCAATTCCGATGCTGCTGGGCCTGCTGCCCGCTTTCCGTCGCTCTGGCAGCACCGCGGCGCTGGTCAGCTGGGCGACAGGCGTTGGCACCTTCTTCTGCGTACGCTTTGTAATCGACGACGCCAGTCTGGCGACCCAGGTAGCGGCGCCGGTGTTTTCCTCGTTGCTGTTGTTTACCCTGATGGGCTGGCTGCGTCGCTCGCCGGTCAGCCCGCAGGTTGATGCGCTACTGGAGGCGCTTAATCAGGATCGCCCCCTGCCGGCTGCCGCCCAGGAGCAACAGAAAATCCTGCGTTAAGCCTTTCTCGCCCAGCCAGCCAGCGGGATCTCACCTCGTTGTGTGAAACAGCGCGCAAAAGTGTGGGATGACGAACCGGCACAGGCTGATACACTGAATTATTCCTCCTCTGTTGGGTGAATCCGCCATGAAAGCAAACGGCAAAGGTCCCGCCTTACTGCGACTTAATAACCAGAAACGGGTGATGACCCAGTTGCGGAGACTGCGCGTCACTTCGCGCCAGGATCTGGCCCAGGCCTTATCGCTCAGCAAAAATACGGTCTCACTGATCATTGATGATTTGCTGGAGCAGGAGCTGATCGAAGAGCTGGGGCCGGTCAGCGTGGCTGCGGCCGGACGGCCCAAAATTGAAATTAGCCTGCGGCCAGAGAAGCTGAAAAGCGCAGGCGTGATGGTGGAACGCAATGTGATCCACTGGCGGGTCTGTGACTACTTTTCCCAGGTGCTGGCGGAACAGACGCTGCGTACCGATACCGAAAACCCGACCCGTCTGCTGGCCGAACTGGCGATGCTGTGCCGGGAACTGGCCGAAGGCTATCCCGATTTACTGGGTATCGGCCTGGGTTTTCCCGGCATTGTCGATCCCCGGCGCGGCTGGATGCATCTCTCTTCGCACCTCAACTGGCAGGATGTGGATCTGCTGACTGCGCTGCGTAAGCACGTCCGGTTACCGATCCGTATCATGAATAATGTGAAAGCGGCGGCACTGCTGGCGGTGCAGCAACGAGGTCTGTCAGTCGACAGCGGTCATTTTTATCTGCGTATCTCTGAAGGGATTGGCGGGGCACTGGTGCAGCACGGCGAAGTCTTTACCGGACAAAGCTGGACCGCCGGTGAAGCGGGCCATCTGACGGTGCAGCCTGATGGCCCGCGCTGTAGCTGCGGCCGCCGCGGCTGCCTTGAGGCGTTGATCAGCCAGCCGGCAGTAAAACAGCAGCTGGCGCAGCGCCAGCCTGGCCTGAGCTGGCAGAACCGCGACAGTGCGCCGCGGATAGTGGATGAGGTGATGGCGCAGGCGGGCAGCTATCTGGGCCTGGCGCTCAGCCAGATTATGCTGCTGCTCAATCCGGCGACCATCATGATTGATTGTCCGTGGAATGCCAGCCCGGCCTTTTGCAAGGCGGTACGCGATAACACCCAGGCCAGCGCCCTGGCCTTTACCGCCGCGCACACCCAGCTGCTTTTTCTTGATAACCGCATCGATCCGGCCAACGGGCTGGCGCTGGCGGTGATTGAGCAGACCGAGCAGCGGGTCGGTTAAGCCGGATGATCAGGCAGCGTGAGCTGCCTTTTTTATGATCGGACGTCACTAACCGGCACGCTGATCGCCTTATCCGCTTCGCGCGGGTCGATATTAAACTTCTCCAGTACGCGCGCATGGATTTTCTCCAGCGGGAGTCCGGCCGTTTCTGGCAGATAGCGAAAAGTGAAGAAGTACATACCCAGTGAAAACAGCGCAAACAGCAACAGAGGGAAACCGCCGTGGAACATTTCGAGCAGGAAAGCGTTGCTGTTGAGGATTGGGAACGTGGTACTGATAACAAAGTTTGCCATCGACATGGCGCAGATGGAGATGCCGACGCAGATTGATCGAATTTCGGTGGGAAACAGCTCGCCAAGTACGGTCCAGACGATCTGTCCCCAGGTCATGCCAAAGAACACCATGTAGGCAAACAAGCCCACCACCGCCAGCAGCCCCGGCAGTCGGTAATAGAACGCGATAAAGGTATAGGCGAGGAAAACGGCGGAGGTAATTGCACCCAGCAGCAACAGCTTACGCCGCCCGACCTTATCGATCAGCGCCATCCCCATCAGCACGCCGACAAACTGGCAGACCGACAGCCAGAACGTCTGCAGCAGCGCCGAATCAGTGCTGCCAGAGACATTTTTCAGCAGCGTCGGGCCGAAATACTGAATCACGTTGATGCCGCTGATCTGGTTGCCCACCGCCAGACCAATACCGATGATCAACAACGGCAGCGTGGTTTTATTCAGACGGAAGCGGGATTGATGACGGCTGGCGGCTTCATCAGAAAACGACTGTTTAATCTCATCGAATACGCTCGCTGCGTGTGCCGGGTTAGAAATTTTACTCAGGGTATCCAGCGCCTCTTTGTCTTTGCCTTTCAGTACGTTCCAGCGTGGCGACTCCGGGATAAAGGCAATGAAAAAGATGAACAGCGCGCACGGCACCAGCGCGGTAGCCAGAATGTAACGCCAGCCGATATCAACCATCGCCTCGGGCAGCATCGATTTATTGATGAAGTAGTTAGTCAGTAGCACCACCGATTGTCCACCGACGCAGCAGACGGCGTAGAGCGCGCTGGTGCGACCGCGAAACTTCGACGGAGACAGTTCTGCCAGATAGATTGGCGAGATCACCGAGGCCAGGCCAATCGCTAATCCGCCAAGGATACGGAACGCGACAAAGGTGAAAAAGTTGTGTGCGATAGCGGTGCCGACCACCGAGGCGGTGAACAGCAACGCGGTAATGGCGAGTGATTTTTTGCGGCCAAATTTATCACTGAGCTTCGGGGCAATAAAACAGCCCACCAGGCTGCCCAGCAGGATGTTTGACACGGCCCAGCCGGTTTCAGCCGGGGTGAGTTGAAAATAGTCACTGAGCGGTTCGATGGCACCAGAGATAATCGATGAGTCGTAGCCCATCAGCAGACCGCCAAAGGCGGCGACGGTGCAACAGAGCATGACATATTTCATGTTGTAGCGTTTTTGCCGGGTTTCCATTTTTCAGGCTCCTGTTCTCTACTGCCTGAACCGGATCGGTTCAGAAAGAGGAGGTATGATTGTCCGTGGTTTAAGTGTTTCAGCGCTTGGGTACTGGTGAAATATATTTTCTAAATAAGAGAATTTGGATTAATTCTTTCGGAAGTGTGAGCCGCGTTGGAATTTTTTTGCGCGCGATGAGGAAAAACCATCATTAAATCTATTAATAATCAACATCATGAAACCTAACTGCGCCATTCACCTCACTATACGCATGATTGCGGCGGCGACGGTGGGTGCCGATAAGAAAGTGAAAAAGAGCAAGTCTGGTGAAAAAGCGCGCGAAATGAGACCGGAGAAGGCTGTTGCCATCCGCCTGATTTTTAAGGGTATGCGGGTCGGTGCAGAGAGCGGTTTGCGGCCGCCGGGCGGGCGGCGTCTCAGAATCAATGTCCCTGCCCGGCTGATGAAATATAATTTCCAGTCATGATACTTTCAGAACGAAAAACCGTTCTGGCTATTGGCGGTCTGTTTAAAAAGAGCTGCTCCTACAAAAATGTCCGATAGCCTTACCGCGCTCAGAAAGGTGAGGATGAGAGGTAAACCGGAACGGAATAGATTGCTCCGCCTGCCCGATAATCCGCAGGACTATGAAATGCATAAACGGTTCCTTTCACCGCCAAAAAGACCGCGTTATTGCTGATCTTCTTCAGGGCCTCTTTATCCGTGGTGATGATGAAAGGTGCATTATCATCATCGTTCAGACTTGCCATAAACGCGTTGTCATCTTTGGAGGCATCATACAAATAGAAGCGATACGAGAAGCCGGTAGTGGCACCGGCACTGGCTTGTGTGATGTAAAGATTCGCCAGGTTGTTTACCTTCTCTTTCCTGACCAACTCTTGCTTAAGCGGTGAGAAGTGCCACATCCGGTAAGCGCCGAAAACGGCCGCGACCAGCAGCATCAGGAGAAGGTATCGCTTCTTAAAAGCCCGCACGTTTTGCATAATCAATGCCCGCCCTAATCCAATACTGATCATCAGGATCATCACCGTAAGGCGCTGAGCCTGTCCAGCTCCCCCAGGCTGGGTCAGCTGTTCCTGCCCTGCTTTGTGCCCATCCTGCGCCTCTGAGTAACACCTCATCGGTAATCCCGGCAGCATGACCAACAGCACCGTAATGAAAGTTACCGAAGTTTTCGAATTGCGGGCCGCGCTGTTTGTAATCCCATGGGCCATGTCCTCTCACCTGCTGATAAAACCATACATAGGTCAGCGCTGAGGGTCCGCGATGAAATCGCGCCATCATCATGTTATTGACAATGCTGACTCCAGAAGGTGTAAAAGAGGCGACATCATAGGGAGGATGAGGTGATGCAGCTAAAGTTGGGTATCTCACGCCTGAACTCTCTCGTTCCAGCTATCAGTAAACATGATGTTGCCGTCGCAGTGCTTCCAGGTGATTTTTTCGTAGCGAAGTTCTACACACTCAAGGTGGTTATGTTTTTCTTTGGTCGGATCTTTCGTGTCATGCATCACAGGAGAGATGCCGACAATCCTCACACCTTCAAGCAGCATGTTGAAGTATTCCCTTTCCTGTCCAGCGTCATCAATGCGATACCATTTAAACTCTGCTGACCTGAGGGTTTGTCCCGTGGCAACGGCTTTATAGAGCCAGGGGCTGGACCTATCAAACTCTTTTTGAATAATCACAGCGGAATGCCTGCGTGTCCCGGTAATCTTTCCGGTCATTCCATCTGTCGGGATGCTCAGGTTATGGGAAAAACCGTTGATCTCAATGCTGCCATCGCGGCCCTGAACATCCACCGATCCTTGAATGTGAGTGCCGCCGTCGTCCTTGAGCCATAAGTAGGCAGGAATAGCCATGTTCCTTCATCCTTGTGTTGTGATTAAATCCCTACAAAAAGTGTATGTAATTGCCATTGCTGAGTAAATAACCAAATTGAACGGCACGCTATTATGAAATAAGGTTGCCCGGGAGGGCGACGGGACAGGTAAAACCCCCATTGAGCCGGTTCATAAAAACACGCTTTTCCAGGGCTATCTCCTGATTCCCAGCCTCTTCCTATCGATTACCCTGATCAGGCCTGCCGCGCTGTTACAACACATTTTCACCATAAAGCTGGCGATATTCTTTCGGCGTAGTGTCATAGCCTTTCCTGAATACCGAATAGAAATACTGCAGCGACGGATAGCCGCACATCTGTGAGATTTCGTTGATATTGAGTGACGACGACGCCAGCAGTTCACGGGCTTTTTCCAGCTTCTCGCGGTGGATCATCGCATGGATAGTGTCGCCGGTTTCATCGCGAAAGCGTTTTTCCAGATTGGATCGGGACATACCGATAGCATCCAGCACCTGCTCGACTTTGATGCCCTTGCAGGCGTTAAAGCGAATGTAATGCATCGCCTGGATAACCGCGGGATCGCGCAGTGAGCGGAAGTCAGTAGAGCGGCGGGCAATGACTTTCACCGGCGGCACCAGGATGCGCTGAAGCGGCAGTGACTGCTTATCCAGCAGGCGATGCAGCAGTTTGGCGGCCTGATAGCCCATCTGCCGCGATCCCTGCGCCACCGATGAGAGCGCAACGCGCGACAGATAGCGCGTCAGCTCTTCGTTATCAATACCGATCACCGCCAGCTTTTCCGGCACCGGAATTTTCAGATGCTCACAGGCCTGCAGCAGATGGCGCGCCCGTGAATCGGTGACGGCGATAATGCCGGTTTGCGGTGGCAGCGTCTGCAGCCAGTCGGCGAGCCGGTTCTGGGCGTGTTGCCAGTTTTCCGGTGCGGTCTCCATGCCCTGATAGACCACGCCCTGATAGCGCTCACGCATCACCAGCTGACGAAACGCCTGTTCCCGCTCCTGCGCCCAGCGCTTACCGCCTGAGGCGGGCAATCCGTAGAAAGCAAAGCGGTTGATGCCTTTCTCTTTGAGATGCATAAAGGCCCGCTCCACCAGCGCCGCATTATCCGTGGCGATGTAATGCACCGGCGGATAATCCTCCTGGCGGTGATAAGAGCCACCGACGCCAACGATCGGCACCGGCACATTCGACAACAGGGTTTCAATGGAGCGATCGTCATAATCGGCGATCACGCCGTCACCCAGCCACTCGCGAATGTTGTCGATGCGGCAGCGAAAATCTTCCTCGATGAAAATGTCCCAGTCGGTTTGCGACGCCTGTAGATATTCCCCGACGCCTTCGACAACCTGGCGGTCATAGACCTTGTTGGCGTTGAACAACAAGGTAATGCGGTAACGTTTATCATGCATAATGGCGCGTTCCCTTAGATTCTCAGCGCATTGCATAGCACGGCTGACAGCGGGCATAAAAAGGGTTTGCGCCACAATGTGATCGTCCGCGCGATTACACCCGACGCCGCGTGGCGGTATCCATCCACACCGCCAGCAGCAGAATGGCGCCCTTGACGATGTACTGCCAGAAGGTCGGCACATCCATCATACTCATGCCGTTATCCAGCGAGGCCATGATAAAGGCGCCCATCACCGCGCCCGCCACTGAGCCAACGCCGCCAGCCAGGCTGGTGCCGCCAATCACACAGGCGGCGATGGCGTCGAGCTCGGCAATGTTGCCCGCCGAAGGCGAACCGGCACCCAGTCGCGAACTAAGGATCAGCCCGGCAATCGCCACCATCACGCCGTTAATCGCAAACACCGCCAGTTTGGTGCGCGCCACGTTAATCCCTGACAGCCGCGCCGCATCAATATTGCCGCCAATAGCATAAATGCGACGGCCAAACGCGGTACGCGTCGCCATAAACATCCCGGCCAGCAGCAGCAAAGCAAGCAGTAACACCGGAGTCGGTACGCCGCGATAATCGTTCAGCAGCCAGATCGCGCCCAGCACCAGAATGGCGGTGATCGCCTGACGCGCGACGGTGCCGCTGGCGGCGCTCTGTGTCAGCCCGAGTTGCTGACGGCGCAGACGCAAACGCCATTGCCACAGCATAAACAGCGCCAGTCCGGCAAAGCCAAACCCAAACCCGACGCCGCCCGGCAGATAACTCTGCCCAATCTGCGACATGCCCGGCGTGATGGGCGCTACCGTGGTGCCGTCGGTAATGCCGACCAGGATGCCGCGAAAAGCCAGCATGCCGGCCAGCGTGACGATAAATGACGGCACTTTGCGGTAGGCGACCCACCAGCCGTTCCAGGTGCCGAGCAATAGCCCCATGACCAGCGTCACCACAATGGTCAGCGGCAGCGGCCAGCCCAGCCAGACGTCAAAAATTGCCGCAGCACCGCCCAGCAGCCCCATCATAGAGCCGACCGACAGATCGATCTCCGCTGAGATAATCACAAATACCATTCCCACCGCCAGAATGCCGGTAATGGCGGTCTGGCGCAGCAGGTTAGAAACGTTACGCGGGCTGAGCCAGGCACCGTCGGTAGTCCAGGTGAAGAACAGCGCCAGCAGCACAATCGCCCCCAGCATCACCAGCACCTGTAGGTTGGGCAGGGAGAATTTGCCGGGCGACGGCTTACCCGGCGTGCCGGACAGGCTGCTTTGGGTACTTTCACTTTTAAGCATAATGTTCACTCCGCAGGGCGGCTTCCATCACCTGCTCCTGAGTCAGGTTATCGTTGATCAAATCAGCTTTGATTTGCCCTTCATGCATCACCAGCACCCGATCGCTCAGGCCCAGCACTTCAGGCAGCTCGGACGAAATCACAATCACCGCAATGCCCTGCTGCACCAGCGCATTAATCAGCAGGTAGATCTCCTGACGCGCGCCCACGTCAATGCCGCGCGTCGGTTCATCCAGAATCAGGATTTGCGGATTCAGCAGCAGGCATTTCGCCAGAATCGCCTTCTGCTGATTACCGCCACTGAGCCGGCCAATCGGCAATTCGGATGAGGAGGTCTTCACCCGTAAGCGGGTGATCGCCGCGTTGATCGCCTGCTGCTCCTGCGCTTCATCCAGCGTGGAGAGCCGATGGCTGAACTGGTCCAGCGCCGCGAGGGTAATATTTTTCCCCACCGCCATCAGCGGCACGATGCCATCCTTTTTACGATCTTCGGGCACCATGGCGATGCCGTGCGCGATGGCGGCACGGCAATCGGTGATGTTGACCTGTTTGCCATTAATCCAGATATCGCCCTGCCAGCGTCCCGGCCAGACGCCAAACAGACACTGCACGGTTTCGGTCCGGCCCGCACCGACCAGCCCGGCGATACCGAGAATTTCGCCGCGCTTCAGGCTGAACGAGACGTTGCTGACGCGGCGGATATGGCGGTTAACCGGATGCCAGGCCGTCAGGTTCTCCACCTTCAATACCGTGTCGCCAATCTGATGCGGCGCATGAGGATAGAGCGCGGTCAGTTCACGTCCCACCATCATGGTGATGATGTCATCTTCGCTCAGGCCCGCCGCCGGACGGGTAGCGATATGCTGGCCGTCACGAATCACGCAGATGGTGTCGGAGATCGCTTTGACTTCGTTCAGCTTGTGGGAGATGTAGATGCAGGCGATGCCGTGTTCACGCAGGTTACGGATGATGCCGAGCAGCACCTCCGTTTCCTGTTCGGTCAGTGAAGAGGTCGGTTCATCCAGAATCAGTAACCGCACCTGTTTGTTCAGCGCACGCGCGATCTCCACCAGCTGCTGCTGCCCCAGGCCCAAATCCCCTACCCGAGCGGCGGGCGAGACGTTCAGCCCGACCCGCGCCAGCAGCTGCTGGCAGCGTAGCGTCATGGTTTCATCGTCCACCAGGCCGAAGCGGCCCAGCTCGGCACCGAGGAAAATGTTCTCCATCACCGTCAGCTGCCGCACCAGCGCCAGCTCCTGATGAATGATCACAATGCCTTTGCGTTCGGTATCCCGAATGGTCTGCGCCTGAATTTCGTCACCGGAGAAGTGAATCTGGCCGTCAAAATCGCCGTGCGGGTAGAGTCCGCACAGGATTTTCATCAGGGTCGATTTACCCGAGCCATTTTCGCCACACAGTGACATCACTTCACCCGCATCCAGCCGCAGGCTGACATCGTTCAGCGCTTTCACCGCGCCGAAGCGCTTAGTGATGTTGTTCATTTCCAGCAGCATCGACTGTTCTCCCTCACGCCAGGCGCGGTCAGAGTTCGCTCTGTTTGTGGAAACCGTCTTTCACCACGGTGCTTTCGATATTGTCTTTGTTGACCTGAATTGGCGTCAGCAGCCGCGACGGCACCTCTTTAAGTCCGTTGTTCAGCTTGCTGTTGCTGGACGGCGTTTTGCCATTGCCCAGTTCGACCGCAATTTTTGCCGCCTCGGTGGCGAGTTCAGTGATCGGCTTATAGACCGTCATGGTTTGGGTACCGGCTTTAATCCGTTTGATGGCGGCCAGATCGGCATCCTGACCGGAAATGGCGACTTTGCCCGCCAGCCCCTGCGCGCTCAGCGCCTGAATCGCACCGCCTGCTGTGGCATCATTCGAAGCCACCACCGCATCGATATGGTTACCGTTGGCGGTCAGCGCATTTTCCATAATTTTCAGTGCGTTTTCCGGCAGCCAGGCATCGACCCACTGATCGCCGACAATTTTAATGCTGCCGTTATCAATAAAAGGTTTTAAAACTTTCATCTGGCCGGCGCGGAACAGGCGGGCGTTATTATCGACCGGTGAACCGCCCATTAAAAAGTAGTTACCCTTAGGCACCTGTTTCACAATGCTTTCGGCCTGCATTTCACCCACTTTTTCATTATCAAAAGAGAGATAAAAATCGATGTCGGCGTTATTTATCATGCGGTCGTATGCCAGAACTTTAATCCCTTCCCGTTTGGCTTCTGCCACGACATTACTCAGTACCTGGCCGTTGTAGGGAATAATCACCAGCACATCGACGCCGCGGTTAATCATATTTTCAATCTGCGACATCTGCGTCTCTTCATTGCCGTTTGCCGACTGAACGAACACCTGCGCGCCCAGCGACTCCGCCTGTTTGACGAAAATATCGCGGTCTTTTTGCCAGCGTTCCAGACGTAAATCATCAATTGCCATGCCGATCTTCACTTCTTTGGCCACGCTGGTCTGGCTGAACAGAGCCAGCGCAGCGCAGGCGGCTAACAGCGCATGTTTTATCTTCATTGAGTTCATCCTGTAGGTTGAGGCTATTGTCGTTGGCCCATGAACCAGGCGGATGAATTGTTGCCCTGATTTTCCCGCCACATCAATTACTGATTTTTATCCGGCTATTACGTTTTTTGGTTTATTTCTTTTTTTATGAGCGCGATCGATATTTCATCTTTTTCGGAGTAACCAATATCGCTGGCCCGGCGGCGTGAAAAAGCGGGTTATTTTGCGAGCCAGCCCACAAATAATAATTATCTGACCGTCAGTGTGAAATATCGTAATTGAGACGCGCCGACAGCCATTATCAAATATCGCTTCAATAGACCATTCGGGTCCTGATGCTAAGGAGCAAACCATGCACGCTTATTTCGATCAGATCGATCGCGTCCGTTATGAAGGCACCAAATCCACTCAGCCTCTCGCCTTTCGTCATTACAATCCTGACGAGGTGATCCTCGGCAAGACCATGGCCGAACATCTGCGCTTTGCGGCCTGTTACTGGCACACCTTCTGCTGGAACGGTGCGGATATGTTTGGCGTCGGCGCGTTTGATCGTCCATGGCAAAAGAACGGGGATGCGCTGCAGCTGGCGAAGCAAAAAGCGGACGTCGCCTTTGAGTTCTTTCACAAGCTGAACGTGCCCTATTACTGCTTCCATGACGTTGATGTCTCGCCGGAAGGCGATTCGCTGCGCAGCTATCAGGATAACTTTGCCGTGATGACCGATAAGCTGCTGGAGAAGCAGCAGGAGACCGGCGTGAAGCTGCTGTGGGGCACGGCGAACTGCTTTACCCATCCGCGCTACGGTGCCGGGGCCGCCACCAATCCCGATCCGGACGTTTTCGCCTGGGCCGCAACTCAGGTGTGCAGCGCGATGCAGGCTACCCAAACCCTCGGCGGTGAAAACTATGTGCTCTGGGGCGGTCGCGAAGGGTATGAAACCCTGCTGAATACCGATCTGCGTCAGGAGCGTGAGCAGATTGGCCGTTTTATGCAGATGGTGGTTGAGCACAAACACAAGATTGGCTTCCAGGGCTCACTGCTGATTGAACCTAAGCCACAGGAGCCGACTAAACATCAGTACGACTACGACGTGGCTACCGTGTATGGCTTCCTCAAACAGTTCGGGCTGGAGAAAGAGATCAAGGTCAACGTCGAGGCGAACCATGCCACGCTGGCGGGTCACTCTTTCCATCACGAAATTGCGACCGCCATTGCGCTGGGCATTTTCGGCTCGGTCGATGCCAACCGTGGTGACGCGCAGTGTGGCTGGGATACCGATCAGTTCCCGGTCAGCGTGGAGGAGAATGCGCTGGTGATGTATGAGATCCTCAAGGCGGGCGGTTTCACCACCGGCGGCTTAAACTTTGATGCCAAAGTGCGGCGTCAGAGCACCGACAAATACGATCTGTTCTACGGTCATATCGGCGCGATGGATACCATGGCGCTGGCGCTGAAGGTCGCGGCCCGGATGATCGGCGATGGCGAGCTGGATAAGCGCGTGGCGCAGCGATACAGCGGCTGGAATGGTGAGTTCGGCCAGCAAATTTTAAAAGGCGAGTTTTCCCTCGCCTCGCTGGCGGCGCATGCTCAGCAACAGCAGCTCAATCCGCAGCATCAGAGCGGACGCCAGGAGCAGCTGGAAAACCTGGTGAATCACTATCTGTTTGATTTCTAAAAATTCAGGAGCAGAGCATGTTTATCGGGATCGATTTAGGCACCTCCGGCGTCAAAGTGGTGCTGGTGGATGCTGCCGGTCAGGTGATGGCGACAGAAACAGCGCCGCTGCAGGTTTCACGTCCACAGCCGCTGTGGAGCGAGCAGGATCCCGAAAGCTGGTGGCAGGCGCTGGATCACGCCATGCAGGCGCTCAGCGGGCAGCACGATCTGCACGCCGTCGAGGCGATCGGGCTGAGTGGCCAGATGCATGGCGCAACCCTGCTGGACAGCGCCGGTCGCGTTCTGCGTCCGGCAATACTGTGGAATGATGGGCGCAGCGAGGCGCAGTGTCGTGAGCTGGAGCGGAAGGTGCCGGACGCCCGGGCGATCACCGGTAACCTGATGATGCCCGGTTTTACGGCGCCCAAGCTGCTGTGGGTGCAGCAGCATGAACCGGCCATCTTTAGTCAGATTGCCCAAGTGCTGTTGCCGAAAGATTACCTGCGCTGGCGGATGAGCGGCGACTTCGCCACCGATCTGTCAGACGCGGCCGGCACGCTGTGGCTGGATGTGGCGCAGCGTGACTGGAGTGATGAGATGCTGCGAGCCTGTGACCTCAGCCGTGCGCAGATGCCGCAACTCTATGAAGGTAGTGCGTTGACCGGCACGCTGGATGCTGACCTGGCGGCGCGCTGGAAGATGAATCCGGTGCCGCTGGCGGCGGGCGGTGGCGACAACGCGGCGGGCGCGGTTGGCGTCGGCATGACCGAGCCGGGTCAGGGCATGCTGTCGCTGGGCACCTCTGGCGTCTACTTTGTGGTGAGTGAAGGCTATCTGAGTAATCCAGAGCGGGCGGTTCACAGTTTCTGTCATGCCTTACCGCAGCGCTGGCATCTGATGTCAGTGATGCTCAGCGCGGCCTCCTGCCTCGACTGGGCGGCTGCGCTGACCGGCTGCAATGATGTGCCCACGCTGCTGGATGAGGCGGCACGGGCGAGAGAGGATGTGCCGCCACTGTGGTTTTTGCCCTATCTCTCGGGTGAGCGCACGCCGCATAACAACCCCAACGCCCGAGGCGCTTTCTTTGGCTTTACCCACCAGCATGGTCGGCCGGAACTGGCGCGGGCGGTGCTGGAAGGTGTCGGTTTCGCGCTGGCGCAGGGCATCGACGTGCTGCACGACTGCGGCGTACAGCCGAAAAGCATTATGCTGATCGGTGGTGGCGCGCGCAGTGCAATGTGGCGTCAGATGCTGGCGGATATCAGCGGCCAGACGCTCGATTACTGTCACGGTGGGGAAGTCGGTCCGGCGCTCGGTGCGGCCAGGCTGGCCCAGCTGGCGCTGGACCCACAGGCGGTCGCGCCCACGCTTCACCTGGTGCAGCGCCACCAGCCAGACGCCGCGCGTACTGCGCACTATCAGCCGCTGCGGCAGACGTTTGCCACGCTCTATCAGCAGTTACTGCCGCTGATGAACTAAACAGGCATGGACGTTCTCGCCAGAAACCGGCTTTACCCTGGCGAGGCGTCCTGTTTGAAGGCGGGTGTAAAACAGCAACGCCGGGCGGATATTTCGCTTTGGTTACCTTATTTACCAGGAAAGCAGATAAATAGATTTAACGCTTCATCATTCTTAATAAACTTATTTAATCAACCTTGCTCGACTGAGTATTCCGCTTTAATAAAGACAACTACCTTTAATAAAAATAAATTGACTTACTTCTGAATGTCTGTGCAGCCTGAAAGAGAATAAAATGGATATTTTACTATGCCGCCGCACTACGAATTAGCGATTAATGCTAATAAACTGAATGATATTTTGTTTCTTATTTACTTATTTTCTTATTGCGCTATAAATAAGCCACCCCAATTCAGGGGCTCACGTAAATAAGGACATAACAATGAAAGAATTAAACAGCAATGAAATCCAGTCAGTCAGCGGTGCCGGTCTGCAACAGTTTCTGGCTGGCCTGAACAACGCCCTCAGCAACGTCAACACCGCGCTGACGGAGACCACCTCAGCACTGGAAAGCTCCACCAGCAAGGGCGAAACCATTGGTCTGACCCATAAGCAATTTGGCCTGAACATCGCATCAGGTCATATGACCAGCCTGTATAACTTTTTATCTTCTTTCAGCAAAAGCGCATAATTTATTTTAACTGCCGTGTGAGCTGAAAAATTAATTAATAAGGTTGTTATAGGCTGACTATAACAACCTGATTTGCTATTTGCCCGCTCCGGTTAATATCTTTCTAAATTCCGACATCTTTATTAACTCCCTTGCACCGTCATCAGACCTTTCCCTCGCCTGACACCCTAAATAACGTCACATTGAACAAACGTTAGCGGCGTAATAATAAATCCGTTTTCTCTGCATCTCTGCACGCAAAGGATGGTGCCTGCAACAGCCATGTTATTGCTCGCTGCTGAAAATGAATAAACGTCGACAGGATTCAGGTTGCCGGCTTTCTGGCAGGCAGTGGCTGGGATGAGACGGCAACGTCGTCATCCCAGCCATTCAGGCGGATACAATCAGCCAATTGCGCCCAGCGCATCTTCCTGACTCTGCTTTTTCGGCAGCAGGAATAACGTCGCCGCGATATCCAGCAGGTAAATCAGCGCCAGCAGCGTAATCGCCGCGGCAAACGAGAACTGGCTCGCCAGCAGGCCTATCACCACCGGGCCAAAGCCGCCGACGCCACGTCCAAGGTTAAACAGAACGTTTTGTGCCGTGGCCCGCACCTGCGGCGGAAAGGTATCGGAGATCAGGGCGCCGTAGCCGCCAATCATGCCGTTGACGAACATCCCCATGATCGCGCCGGTGAACAGCATGATGTTCGGGTCGCGCAACTGAGCATAAACCACCACCATCACCACCGCGCCAAACTGATAGAGCAGGAAAATTTTCCAGCGCGCAAAGCGGTCAGCCAGCACGCCAAACAGCCAGATACCGAAGGTCATACCCACCACCGTCACCGCCGTCCACAGCCCTGATTTAGTCAGGCTGAAGCCAAAGCTGGAGGAGAGGTAGCTTGGCATCCAGATCATCAGCCCGTAGTAGCCAAAGTTCTGCACCGAACAGAGAATAAAGATGCCGAGGCTGGCTTTCGCGGTAGCCCGATCGCGGACCAGCAGTTTTAGCCGGGCCGGAAAGGAGAGCGACGGCACGTTTTTCACCTGAGCCTGAAAGGCTTCCGGTTCGCCCATGCTGCGGCGAATAACAAACGAGACCAGTGCAGGCAGCAGCCCCACCAGAAACATGCCGCGCCAGCCGATCACGGTCAGCAGCGGCGGCGTAATGAATGCCGCCAGCAGCACGCCCAGTTGCCAGCCGATACCGACCCACGCCGAGGCGCGGTTACGCTTCTCCGCCGGCCAGGCTTCGGCAATCAGCGCCATACCGATACCAAATTCGCCGCCCAGGCCGACGCCTGCCAGCGTGCGCCAGGCCAGCAGATCCCAGTAGCCCTGCGCCACCGCGCATAAGCCGGTAAACACCGAGAACACCAGAATCGTGACGGTCAGCATACGGATACGGCCAAAGCGATCGCTGAGATGACCAAACACAATGCCGCCGATCACCGCGCCAATCAGCGTCCAGGTGACCAGCGATCCCGCCTGCGAGGGATCGAGCGCCAGCGACACGCTGATCGCGGGCAGCATAAAGCCGAGGATCAGCAGATCAAAACCGTCCATCGCATAACCGCTGACGGCAGCCAGCATCGCTTTACCGGGCGTGACGCCGGGTTTACCCTGGGGAGAAGGAGACATTATTCAGCACCTCAGAAAGAAAAGTGCCGCAAGTATAAAGAGTGTTGCTGGAGGGACCAATCGAAAACGCGCAACCGTACGCCAGCGCGGCGTACGGTTGAGGTCATTCAGGACGGTTTGTTGCTGCCGTCATCACCTGACAGCAGTTCGTCGAGCCGATCACCGCCAACGTGGCGGAAATCCTGACCTTTGACGAAATAGAAGATGATTTCACAGATGTTCTGGCAGCGGTCGCCGATGCGCTCAATCGCCCGGGCGCAGAACAGTGCCGTCAGTACGCTGGGAATGGTGCGCGGATCTTCCATCATGTAGGTCATCAGCTGACGCACAATGCCTTCGTACTCTTTATCGACCTTCTTGTCTTCGCGGTAGATGGTAATTGCTTCGTTGAGATCCATGCGCGCAAAGGCATCCAGCACATCGTGCAGCATCTGCACGGTATGGCGTCCCAGCGACTCCAGGCTGACCAGCAGCGGCAGATGTTGCTGGCCAAACTTCTCCAGCGCGGTGCGGCTGATTTTCTCCGCCACGTCACCAATCCGTTCCAGTTCAGAGATGGTTTTGATGATCGCCATCACCAGCCGCAAATCGATCGCGGTTGGCTGACGTTTGGCGATGATGCGTACGCAGGCTTCATCAATCTCCACTTCCATCATGTTGACCTTCTGGTCACCGTCGATCACCCGCTGTGCCAGTTCACCGTCCAGGTTATGCATCGCGGTGATGGCATCGGTCAGCTGCTGCTCAACCATGCCACCCATGATCATCACCTGGGTGCGAATGTGCTCCAGCTCGGCGTTGAACTGACCGGAGATGTGTTTGTTCAGATTCAGATTATCCATGGCGATCTCCTGTCAAATCAGCCGTAGCGGCCAGTAATGTAGTCTTCAGTTTGCTTCTGTGCCGGCTTGGTGAACAGCGTGTCGGTATCGCTAAATTCAATCAGTTCGCCCAGATACATAAATGCGGTGTGGTCGGAACAGCGTGCGGCCTGCTGCATGTTGTGCGTCACGATCACCACGGTGTAATCCTGTTTCAGCTCGGTAATCAGCTCTTCAATACGCCCGGTGGAGATGGGGTCGAGCGCCGAGCAGGGTTCGTCCAGCAACAACACTTCCGGGCGAATCGCGATGCCGCGCGCGATGCAGAGACGCTGCTGCTGACCGCCGGAGAGACTGTAACCGCTCTGATGCAGCTTGTCTTTGGTTTCATTCCACAGCGCCGCTTTGGTCAGCGCCCACTGCACTCGCGCGTCCATATCGGCACGGGACAGTTTTTCAAACAGGCGGACACCAAAGGCGATGTTGTCATAAATCGACATCGGAAACGGTGTAGGCTTCTGAAACACCATGCCGACCCGGGCGCGCAATAACGCGATATCCTGTTGCGTCGCCAGAATGTTGTCGCCATCCAGCAGAATATCGCCTTCCGCCCGCTGATCCGGGTAGAGCGAATACATTTTGTTGAAGGTGCGCAGCAGGGTCGATTTACCACAGCCGGATGGCCCGATAAAGGCGGTCACCTGATTTTTGGCGATATCCAGATTGATATTCTTTAACGCGTGAAACTTGCCGTAATAGAAGTTCAGATTACGGACCTGAATTTTATCGGCTGGTGCAGTCGCGATACTCATTGCTCGTCTCTCTTATACGGCGCCGCGCAGGGCAGCGCCGGAAGTTAACCGTGTTTACCCTTGGCGAAAATCACCCGCGCTACGATGTTCAGCAGCAGCACGCACAAGGTAATAATCAGTACGCCAGCCCAGGCCAGGCTCTGCCATTCGGCGAACGGGCTCATGGCGAACTTAAAGATGGTGACCGGCAGGTTCGCCAGCGGCTGCATCATGTCGGTGCTCCAGAACTGGTTCGACAGCGCAGTAAACAGCAGCGGTGCGGTCTCACCAGCGATACGGGCAATCGCCAGCAGTACCCCGGTGATAATGCCGGAAACGGACGCCTTCAGGGTGATCGCCGAGATCATCTTCCACTTCGGCGTGCCCAGCGCGTAAGCTGCTTCACGCATACTGTCCGGCACCAGCCGCAGCATGTTCTCGGTGGTACGAATCACGATCGGAACCTGCAGCAGCGCCAGCGCAATCACACCGGCCCAGCCGGAGAAGTGCTGCATCTGCGACACCACAATGGTGTAGACGAACAGCCCGACCACAATGGACGGGGCCGACAGCAGGATGTCGTTGATAAAGCGGATCACTTCCGACAGAAACGACTTGCGGCCATATTCCGCCAGATAGATACCGGCCATGATGCCCAGCGGCGTGCCGAAAAAGGTGGACCAGAAAATCAGCAGTCCGCTGCCCGCTAAGGCGTTGGCCAGACCGCCGCCGGCGGTATTCGGTGGCGGCGTTGATTCGGTAAACAGCGACCACGACAGCCCATCAAGGCCGCGCGATACGGTGGTAAACAGGATCCACACCAGCCAGAACAGGCCAAAGGCCATGGTCAGCAGCGACAGCGTCAGCGCTATCTTGTTTTTGGTGCTGCGCCAGGACTGCATCTTACGCCGGGATGCGTCCAGTTCGGCGCGCGCCTGAACTTCAATCGTGGTCATGATCGCGCTCCTTCACTTTTCGCCAGCCGCATAATCATCAGTTTTGAAATCGCCAGCACGATAAAGGTAATCACAAACAGAATCAGGCCCAGCTCCATCAGTGCCGCTACGTGCACGCCGGACTCCGCTTCAGCGAACTCATTGGCGAGGGCGGAGGTGATGCTGTTGCCCGGCATAAACAGCGACGGGCTGTCGAGCTGGTAGGTGTTGCCGATAATGAAGGTCACCGCCATGGTTTCACCCAGTGCGCGGCCCAGGCCCAGCATCACGCCACCAATCACGCCATTTTTGGTGAACGGCAGGACGATGCGCCAGATCACTTCCCAGGTGGTGCAGCCGATGCCGTAGGCAGACTCTTTCATCATCACCGGCGTCTGCTCAAACACATCACGCATCACCGAAGCGATATAGGGGATGATCATGATCGCCAGAATCACGCCGGCTGCCAGAATACCGATGCCGAACGCCGGGCCGGAGAACAGCTCACCGACAATCGGAATACCTGACATCACGTCGTTGACCGGCGTCTGGAAATATTCGGCAAACAGCGGGGCAAACACGAACAGGCCCCACATGCCGTAGACGATGCTGGGGATCGCAGCCAGCAGCTCGATGGCGGTGCCCAGCGGACGTCGCAGCCAGCCTGGCGCCAGTTCGGTCAGGAACAGCGCGATACCAAAACTCACCGGCACCGCAATAATCAGCGCGATGATTGAGGTGACGAGGGTGCCGTAAATCGGTACCAGCGCACCAAACTGTTCGTTGGGTGCATCCCAGGTTTTGGTCCACAAAAAGGAGAAACCAAACTTCTGAATGCTTGGCCACGAGGAGATGATCAGGGAGACGATAATGCCGCCCATCAGTAACAGCACAATCAGCGCAGCCAGTTTAACCAGCGCACCGAATATTCTGTCACCTTGCTTGCCTGGGGCTTTGAATGCCGGCTTGGTTGCAGCCATAGAAGTCTCAGTCTTCAGGAGTTATCAGGGCGGCAGTGCGCCGCCCGTTGGGTCTGACCGAACCGCAGTCCGGTCAGGGTCGGTCAATTACTGATAAAGCGCCTTACCAGAACTGTCTTTGATATTGGCTTTCCAGGCAGCGCGAATCTGTTCGGTCACGCTCTCTGGCAGGGCGGCATAATCCAGCGCGGTGGCGGTTTTGCTGCCATTTTTGTAAGCCCAGTCAAAGAACTTCAGCACTTCGCTGCCTTTGGCCGCATTAGCCTGATCTTTGTAAACCAGGATAAAGGTGGTTGAAGAGATTGGCCAGGCATCCGCGCCTTTCTGGAAGGTCAGGTCCTGAGCAAAAGATTGGCTCCAGTCAGCCCCTTTCGCCGCGTTGCTGAAGCTGGTTTCGCTTGGTGCGACCGGCTTGCCATCGGCATCCATCAGTTTGGTGTAGGTCAGGTTGTTCTGTTTGGCGTAAGCGTATTCCACATAGCCGATTGAACCTGGCAGACGCTGAACAAAGGCGGCCACGCCGTCATTGCCTTTACCGCCCAGACCGACCGGCCAGTTTACGGTGTTGCCTTTACCAATTTTGCTGTTCCAGTCCGGGTTCACTTTCGCCAGGTAGCTGGTGAAGACAAACGAGGTGCCAGAACCATCGGCGCGGCGTACCACGTTGATATTGGTGTCTGGCAGTTTCACGCCCGGATTGAGCTTAGCGATCGCCGGATCGTTCCACTTTTTGATGGTGCCGAGGTAGATGTCGCCGACGGTTTTGCCATCCAGCGTCAGTTCACCCGATTTGATACCCGGCAGGTTAACCGCCAGTACCACGCCGCCGATCACGGTCGGGAACTGGAACAGGCCATTTTTCTGCAGATCTTCATCTTTCATTGGCGCATCGGACGCACCGAAATCGACGGTTTTGGCGATGATTTGTTTCACGCCGCCAGATGAACCGATGCCCTGGTAGTTAATCTTGCTACCGGTGGCTTGCTGATACTCTGCTGCCCACTTGGCATAAACCGGCGCCGGGAATGTCCCGCCTGCGCCCGTCAGATCGGTGGCCGCAAAAGCAGATACCGCGCTGACTGCAAAGGTGGCGGCGAGGATTCGGGCTACGGTGCTACGCATCAGTGTCATGTTCCCTCCAGGGGAGAAAATTCAGGCTCGGGGCCGTTTTAGTAAGAGTCAGTGATTGCTGCAGGAGGGAAAATAGGACAGTTTGATGACAGTGAAATGTACGAAATATGACAGTTATATGACAGCGGGCGAAAATGAAGCGGGCCCGCGACGGGGCCCACTTTGTTATTCCACGGTAACCGATTTCGCCAGGTTACGCGGCTGATCGACGTCGGTGCCTTTGATCAGGGCGACGTGATAGGAGAGTAACTGCAACGGCACGGTGTAGAAGATTGGCGCAATCACCTCTTCAACGTGCGGGAGCGGGATAATCTTCATCCCGTCACTGTCGCTGAAGCCCGCATCCTGATCGGCAAACACATAGAGCAGACCGCCGCGCGCGCGCACCTCTTCGATATTGGATTTCAGCTTCTCCAGCAGTTCGTTGTTGGGCGCGACCACGATCACCGGCATATCAGCGTCAATCAGCGCCAGCGGGCCATGCTTCAGCTCGCCGGCCGCATAGGCTTCAGCATGAATGTAGGAGATCTCCTTGAGCTTCAGCGCCCCTTCCATGGCGATCGGGTATTGATCGCCACGACCAAGGAACAGCGCATGATGCTTATCCGAGAAGCCTTCCGCCAGGTTTTCAATCAGCTTATCCTGCGCCAGCATCTGCTCAATCCGGCCTGGCAGCGCCTGCAGCGCATGGACAATCTCATGCTCTTTTTCCGCCGCCATGCCTTTCAGCCGACCCAGTTTCGCCACCAGCATCAGCAATACCGCCAGCTGGGTGGTAAAGGCTTTGGTTGAGGCGACCCCAATTTCGGTGCCCGCTTTGGTCATCAGCGCCAGATCGGATTCCCGCACCAGCGAAGAACCCGCCACGTTACACACCGCCAGCGAGCCGAGGTAGCCCAGCTCTTTGGAGAGGCGCAGCGCCGCCAGAGTATCGGCGGTTTCACCCGATTGCGATAAGGTGATCAGCAGGCTGTTTTTCCGCACCGCGGATTTGCGGTAGCGAAACTCAGAGGCGATCTCAACGTCGCACGGGATGTTTGCCAGCGACTCAAACCAGTAGCGTGACACCATGCCGGAGTTGTAGGAGGTGCCGCAGGCGATGATCTGGATATGCTCCACCTGGCTTAGCAGCGTTTCCGCGCCTGCGCCCAGCTCGCTGAGGTCAACTTTGCCCTGACTGAAGCGCCCGCTCAGGGTGCTTTTCAGCGCAATCGGCTGCTCGTAGATCTCTTTCTGCATGTAATGACGGTAGATACCTTTATCACCGGCATCATACTGCAGATTCGACTCGATTTCGGCGCGCGTGACCGGCTGACCGGCGCGATCCACAATCGTCACATCGCGACGGCTGATTTCCGCGATATCACCCTCTTCCAGATAGATAAAACGCCGCGTTACCGGCAGCAACGCCAGCTGATCGGAAGCAATAAAGTTCTCACCCACGCCGCGGCCAATCACCAGCGGGCTGCCGGAACGAGCCGCCACCAGCAGCGACGGATCGCGGCTGTCCATGATCACCATGCCGTAGGCACCGCGCAGTTGCGGAATGACGCGCAGCACCACCTCACGCAGCGTACCGCCCTGTTTCTGCTCCCAGTGCACCAGGTGCGCCACCACTTCGGTGTCGGTTTCCGAGACAAAAACGTAGCCACGCGCGATCAGCTCAGCGCGCAGCGGCTCATGGTTTTCAATAATGCCGTTGTGCACGATAACGATGTGCTCTGAAACGTGCGGATGCGCATTGGCTTCCGACGGTTCGCCGTGCGTTGCCCAGCGCGTATGGGCGATACCGGTTCCGCCAATCAACGGCTGCTGTTCGGCAGCCTCGGCCAGCTTCTGCACTTTCCCTAAACGTCGCAGGCGCGTAACGTGCCCCTGACGATCGACCACGGCCAGACCGGCCGAATCATATCCGCGATATTCAAGACGACGCAGGCCTTCCAGCAGAATTTCTGCGATATCGCGTTGCGCTACTGCACCAACAATTCCACACATAATGATGTTTTCCTGACTACATGGCTGTTCGCCACTTTCGTTGTCATGCGACCTGATATCCGGCTTTGCCGGTTCCCCGAGCCTTGTAGAGAGTGGGGATTATAGTTTTGGCACTGCATCGGCCCGCGCGAAGCGGGCCGTTAAAATTATTTTTTCTTCTGCGGACGCTGCCACGCTGCTTTGTGGTTCTGCTCTTTGCGGTTATAGACCAGACCGGCTTCGGTGACATCTTTCATGATGGTAGTACCGGCGGCAATCGTAGCGCCGGCCGCCACGCTGACCGGGGCCACCAGCTGCGTATCGGAACCGACAAACACGTTATCGCCGATCACGGTTTTGAATTTGTTGGCGCCATCATAGTTGCAGGTGATAGTGCCGGCACCGATGTTAACGTTGGCACCGATCTCGGCGTCACCCAGATAAGAGAGGTGGCCTGCTTTCGAACCTTCGCCCAGACGGGCTTTTTTCATCTCAACGAAGTTGCCAACGTGGGCGGCGTGCGCCAGCTCACTGCCGGGACGCAGCCGGGCAAAAGGTCCGACAGTACAGGCGGTCGCCAGATTCGCATCCTCGATCACCGAATAGGGGCTGATTTCGCAATCGTCGCCAATCACGCTGTTTTTGATGATGCAGCCGGCACCGATTTTTACCCGGTCGCCGAGCGTCACCAGGCCTTCAATGATGACGTTGGTGTCGATTTCCACATCCCGGCCGTGGGTCAGCGTGCCGCGTAAATCAAAGCGGGCCGGATCGCGCAGCATCACGCCCGCCAGCAGCAGGCGCTCAGCCTGTTCGGTCTGATAAGTGCGCTCCAGCGTGGCCAGTTGCAGACGATTATTCACGCCGTCGGTCTCACTGATGCGCGTTGGATGAACAGCCTCAATCACCCGGCCTTCCTGATGGGCCAGCGCGATGATATCGGTGATGTAATATTCACCCTGCGCGTTGTTATTGGTGAGCTGCGCCAGCCAGCGTTTCAGATCGCCGCCGTTGGCGATCAGAATGCCGGTGTTGATTTCGGTGATTTTCAGCTGCTCTGGCGTGGCATCCTTCTGCTCGACGATGCCAACAATGGTGCCGTTCTCACGCACGATGCGGCCATAACCGGTGGGATTATCCAGTACCACGGTGAGCAGGCCGATGCCGCCCTGCGGTTTGGCCTCACGCAGGCGCTGTAACGTCGCCTCCGCGATCAGCGGCACGTCACCGTAAAGCATCATAATGTCTTCGTCATCCGCGAAGCAGGGCGCCGCCTGCTGCATCGCGTGGCCGGTGCCGAGCTGCTCGGCCTGCAGCACCCAGTTGAGCGTGCTGTCAGTGAGGGTTGCCTTCAGGCGATCGCCGCCGTGACCATAAACCAGATGCACCTGCTGCGCGCCCAGCCCTTTGGCGGCGTCAATCACATGCTGCACCATCGGTTTGCCTGCCAGCGTATGCAGAACTTTTGGCAGATCGGAATACATACGGGTGCCCTTGCCGGCAGCAAGGATCACCACACTCATCGCACTGTTAGACATAACTATCCTGAGTGAATTTTTACGGGTGAAAGTAAAACGGTTTGAGGGTGAGATTACTACATTTTTCTCAGGCCGAAATTAGGCGGAAGGGCGCAGATGATCGGAAAGACAAAAAAAATGCCAGCCCGAAGGGCTGGCATTTCGTGACGCATAAAGCTGGATTACATCGCTTTTTTGGTCAGTTCGATCACGCGCAGTTTGGCAATGGCTTTCGCCAGCTCGGCAGAGGCCTGAGCATAGTCCACGTCGCCGTGGCTGCTGTTCATGTGCTCTTCTGCTTTGCGTTTCGCTTCCAGGGCGCGGGCTTCGTCCAGGTCGGTACCGCGGATCGCGGTATCGGCCAGAACGGTGCTGCTGCCCGGCTGCACTTCCAGCACGCCGCCAGAGAGATAAATAAACTCCTCTTCGCCGTGCTGTTTCACGATACGGATCATTCCAGGCTTAATGGCAGTCAGCAGCGGCGCATGGCCAGGGAAAATCCCCAGTTCACCTTCGCTACCTGACACCTGAATTTTCTGTACCAGACCAGAGAACAACTGCTCCTCTGCGCTGACCACATCCAGGTGATAAGTCATAGCCATAATCTTCCTCCCGGGAAACCGTTATTACAGTTTCTTCGCTTTTTCCACGGCTTCTTCGATGGCGCCAACCATGTAGAAGGCCTGCTCTGGCAGGTGGTCAAACTCACCTTCCATGATGCCTTTAAAGCCACGGATAGTGTCTTTCAGCGTCACGTATTTGCCCGGTGAACCGGTGAATACTTCTGCAACGAAGAACGGCTGAGACAGGAAGCGCTGAATCTTACGCGCACGTGCCACCAGCAGTTTGTCTTCTTCAGACAGCTCATCCATACCGAGGATGGCGATGATGTCTTTCAGTTCCTGATAACGCTGCAGCAGTGACTGAACGCCACGTGCAACATCATAGTGCTCCTGACCGACAACCAGCGGATCCAGCTGACGGCTGGTAGAGTCCAGCGGGTCAACGGCCGGGTAGATACCCAGAGAGGCGATCTGACGGCTCAGCGTTACC
>Ga0302349_1000144_pt1 | contig 122810 bp, 113 predicted proteins | sample PhyAR1_FD_202176 | JGI IMG/M metagenome (GOLD analysis project Ga0302349, IMG submission 202176) | Leaf surface microbial communities from alfalfa plants in UC Gill Tract Community Farm, Albany, California, United States - DLSL A.R1... | ecosystem: Host-associated > Plants > Phyllosphere >... | reverse complement strand
CATGCCGAACTCAGAAGTGAAACGCCGTAGCGCCGATGGTAGTGTGGGGTCTCCCCATGCGAGAGTAGGGAACTGCCAGGCATCAAATTGCGATAACCCCCAGCGTAAGCTGGGGGTTTTTTGCGTTAAGGCTATTATATTTTTCCATTCTTCAGCCAGTCGATTACAAAATCTGCGATTTGCTCCGGCTGATTTAAATCCAGGCAAGGCATTTCCACCGCTAAGGGCCTGTCACTGGCCACCGCAATTACATCTTTATCGAGTAACTCGCTAAGTTTTCCACCAGTTGCCTCGCGCCAGACAATTATTTTCGGCACGGATTCGTCTTTAAAGCCTTCAACCAGAATGACATCCAGTGAAGATGCGTCCATCCGGCTGGCGAGAAAATAAAGATCGGGGCTGGCAGCATTATCCGGCGTCTCGGTCATTAGTGCCCAGCGCTGCTGACTGGCTACCAATACCTGATCCGCGCCGGCTTTGCGCAGTTGATAACTGTCTTTGCCGGGCGTGTCGATATCCATACGGTGATGAGTATGCTTGATCAGCCCGGGCCGTATATTTCGCTGCTTTAACAACGGAATAAGCTGCTTCAGCAGCGTAGTTTTACCGGTACCGCTCCAGGCGGCAAAGGCGATAAGTGGAAGCATATGACTAAACCTCATGCCAGTTGCGCAGATCTTCTGGGGTATTTATATTGATAAAAAATGGCCGATCCTCTGTAAAAGTGACGGAATGTGAGTCTATCTCCTGCATAAATAGCATCAGTTTGCGATCGCCACGATTTAAAAAATTTTCAAGTCGATCGGCAACGCGCCGATGAATCAAAGCAAGGGTGGGATGATCTCGTTCTCCGCTACGTACCCAAACGGCGTCATCTGTCCCACGGTTTTGCCATAAATGATCAACCAGATTGGACGGGATAAAAGGCGTGTCGCATGAGACGAAAGCCGCCCACGGGCTATCAATTGCACGGAGCGCAGCCAGCATACCCGCCAGTGGACCTGCAAAATTGCTAAAGGTATCGCTGATTACCGGATAGCCGCTATGCTGATAGCGTGCGAGGTTGCGATTAGCGCTAATGCAAAGATCCGAAACCTGCGGCTGCAAGCGCTGCAGAACGTGCTGATAAAGTGGAAGATCGTTGAGTACCATCAGCCCTTTATCTTCGCCCCCCATACGGCTGCCGCGTCCTCCGGCAAGAACGACTCCGGTGACCTCAGCGCGCGGTGTGGTCATTTGCTGCTGCATCGGTTTTGACCTCTCTTTTATTGTGGGAATAACCCTGTTAACGTAGCGGAATACAAACCGTTAAGGACAAACTGCTATGAAATGTCATCGTGTTAATGAACTGATTTCACTATTACAGCCTGCATGGCAACAGGAACCCGATCTGAATCTACTGCAATTCTTGCAGAAACTGGCCGAGGAGTCAGGTTTCACTGGGCCAATTGAGCAGCTCACTGACGATATTCTGATTTATCACCTGAAAATGCGCGATACAGATAAAAGTGCAGTGATTCCCGGGATTAAAAAAGATTATGAAGTGGATTTTAAGACCGCATTACTGCGCGCTCGTGGTGTGATTAAAGATTAAAATCTGAACCTTTGGCCAAAGTGCCTGTCTTTTAATGATATTCTTTGCCGCTTACTCACAGCGAAATAGCGAATCTGCACTATGAACCAGGCAGCCTTTAACTTCCAGACGTTAAATCCCGATTCAATAGTTGATGCGCTTTGGGATACCGGCTTGCGTGTAGAGTCCGGCCTGACGGCTTTAAACAGTTACGAGAACCGGGTGTATCAGTTCTCAGACGAAGACAAAAAGCGTTATGTGGTGAAGTTCTATCGCCCTCAGCGCTGGACGGCGGCGCAAATAGATGAAGAGCATCAGTTTGCTGTCGAACTGCTGTCTGATGAAGTACCGATAGCTGCGCCGCTGGTGTTGCAGAATAAGATGTTACATCAGCATGATGGCTTTTATTTTGCGGTATTCCCGAGTCTCGGTGGTCGCCAGTACGAAACTGATAATTACGATCATATGGAGTGGGTGGGGCGGTTTCTTGGCCGTATTCATCAGACCGGCAAAAAAAAGCTGTTTACCGAGCGTCCGACCATTGGCCTGCAGGAATATATCGTAGAGCCACGGCAGGTGCTGGAAGAGACTAACCTTATCCCGGCAAAGCTTAAGATCAGATTGTTGCAAAGCCTCGATCGGATGAGCAATACCTTACAAGGGCGCTGGCACAATGACTGGACCAGTTTGCGTCTGCATGGTGATTGCCATCCGGGTAATATTCTGTGGCGTGACGGCCCACTGTTTGTCGATCTCGATGACGCGCGCAATGGCCCGGCGGTACAGGATTTATGGATGCTGGTAAACGGCGATCGTCAGGAACAGCGCATCCAGTGGGATATTCTGTTGGAAGCCTATAGTGAGTTCAGCGACTTTGATTCACACGAATTGTCACTGATTGAACCTTTACGCGCTATGCGGATGGTTTATTATCTGGCATGGATTGTTCGCCGTTGGCAGGATCCTGCTTTTCCGAGAAGTTTTCCGTGGATGACGGATGAAGATTTCTGGCACAGACAGATATCGATTTTTGATGAGCAGGACAAGCTGTTGCAGGAGCCACCGCTGCAGTTAATGCCTGCGTTTTGAGGTTGTATTCAGGAGAAATAGTTAACATGAAAAAGATTTGGTTCGCGCTCGTCGGCCTGGTTATGGCATTCAGCGCATCCGCTGCGCAGTTTACTGATGGTCAGCAGTATGTCACGCTTGATAAGCCGGCTGCCGGTGAGCCTCAGGTTCTTGAGTTTTTCTCATTCTACTGCCCACACTGCTATCAGTTTGAACGTGTTTATCACGTTAGCGAAGCGGTTAAGAAAAACCTGCCAGAAAACGTTAAAGTCACCAAATATCACGTCGAGTTTTTAGGCGGCGAGATGGGTAAAGCGGTCACTCAGGCATGGGCAGTGGCAATGGCGCTGGGCGTTGAAGATAAAGTCACCGCACCGATTTTTGAAGGTATTCAGAAAACTCAGACCATCAATACTCCGGCCAATCTGAAAGACGTTTTTGTTAAAGCAGCGGGCATCACTCCAGATGAGTATGATGCTGCCTGGAACAGCTTTGTGGTCAAATCGCTGGTAGCACAGCAGGAAAAAGCCGCAGCTGATTTAGATTTGCGCGGTGTTCCGGCGATATTTGTTAACGGCAAATATATGGTTAACAACGGCGGTCTGGATACCAGCTCAATGGAAAACTTCGTACAGCAATACGCTAACGTCGTTAAATTCCTCGTCAGCAAAAAGTAACTTACGCTAATCTTAAACGCCGGTTTCTCCGGCGTTTTTTTATTTTCCCGCCACCGATCCTTGTTTAAATCTCCCCTTTTTCCGCAAAGAATAATTAGCTTTGATTACTCCCACAATCTGGCCACCGAGTAAGGATTAATGACGAAGCGGAAATATTTGTATCCACACTAAATATTTTTTCGATATTTAAAAAGATTATCGATGATTAACTGTTAACTGACTGAAATATATGTCTTTTATACTGTATTTTATTGTCGTTTATTGTAAATAACAATAAGTTAGCAAACTTACACACAAACTTATCCACAGCTTGCTTGCTGGAAGCGACTCCTCAATTCAGAAATCTTTACTGCTTTATCGGCTGAGTTATTTCAACTTTTTGCCCGAGCTGTGGCATCCTTAAGCCCATTCAAATGACTAACGAAGAATGTGACAACCTATGGCACAAATTGCAGAAAATCCGCTGATTCTGGTAGATGGTTCCTCTTATCTCTATCGCGCTTATCACGCATTTCCCCCGCTGACCAATAGCGTCGGTGAACCGACCGGTGCGATGTATGGCGTGCTCAATATGCTGCGCAGCCTGCTGCTGCAATATAAGCCGAGCCATGTTGCGGTGGTTTTCGATGCCAAAGGTAAAACCTTCCGCGACGAGTTATTTGAACACTACAAATCTCATCGTCCACCGATGCCGGACGATCTGCGTGCGCAGATCGAACCGCTGCATCAAATGGTGAAAGCCATGGGTTTACCGCTGTTGGCGGTCAGTGGCGTAGAGGCTGATGACGTGATTGGCACGCTGGCATTGCAGGCGGAGAAAGTCGGCCGCCCGGTGTTGATCAGCACCGGCGACAAAGATATGGCCCAGCTGGTGACGCCTAACGTAACGTTAATCAATACCATGAATAACGCCATCCTTGGGCCGGAAGAGGTCAATGACAAGTATGGTATTCCGCCCGAGCTGATTATCGATTTCCTTGCGCTGATGGGCGATTCGTCGGACAACATTCCCGGCGTGCCGGGTGTCGGTGAGAAAACCGCGCAGGCGTTGCTGCAGGGGCTGGGTGGCATAAAGACCATCTATGACAATCTGGATAAAGTGGCTGACCTGTCATTCCGCGGTGCCAAAACCATGTCGGCCAAGCTGGAGCAAAATAAAGAGGTGGCCTTCCTCTCTTATCAGCTGGCAACGATTAAAACCGACGTTGAGCTGGAAGTGACTTACGACCAGTTGAACGTCAATGAACCACTAGTGGAAGAGTTGCTTGGCCTGTTCAGGCATTACGAATTTAAGCGCTGGATTAGCGATCTGGAAGAAGGCGTCTGGTTGCAGGGTAAAAAAAGTCATCCTGCGGCACTGAAAGCAGTGGTTGAAAAAACGGAACAGCCGGACGTCGCCAGTGTGCTGTCAGCCGATGGCTACGTCACTATTCTGGATGAAGAAACCTTCGAACAGTGGCTGAAGAAACTGCAGGCCAGTGACGTTTTTGCCTTTGATCTGGAAACCGACGCGCTGGATACCCTCAGTGCCAATATTATCGGCCTCTCATTTGCGGTATCAGCGGGCGATGCGGCTTATCTGCCGGTTGCTCATGATTATCTTGATGCGCCGCCACAGCTTGACCGTGATGCGGTTCTGGCGCGCCTGAAGCCGCTGCTGGAAGATGAAAAAGCGCTGAAAGTGGGGCAAAACCTGAAGTTCGATCGCGGCGTGCTGAAGAACTATGGTATCGAGCTACAGGGCATCAAGTTCGACACAATGCTCGAGTCTTATATGCTGAACAGCGTGGCTGGCAAGCATGATATGGATACGCTGGCATCGCGCTGGCTGAATCATAAAACGGTGACCTTTACTGAAATTGCCGGTAAGGGTAAAAATCAGCTGACCTTTAACCAGATTGCGCTGGAGCAGGCGGCTCATTATGCCGCTGAAGATGCGGATGTGACTCTGCAACTGCATCAGAAGATGTGGCCTGAGCTGGAACAACAGGCCGGGCCGAAAAACGTCTTCGAAACTATCGAAATGCCGCTGGTTACGGTGATTTCCCGCGTGGAGCGTAACGGCGTACTTATCGATCAGAGCATTCTGGCAGCCCACTCGAAAGAGCTGACTTCCCGCCTGGCCGAACTGGAGCTGAAAGCGCATGAGCTGGCAGGCGAACCGTTTAACCTCTCGTCGACCAAACAGCTACAAACTATCTTGTTTGAAAAGCAGGGTATCAAACCGACCAAGAAGACACCGGGCGGTGCGCCGTCGACCAGTGAAGAAGTGCTGGCAGAACTGGCGCTCGACTACCCATTGCCGAAGATTATTCTTGAGCATCGTGGTCTGTCGAAGCTGAAATCAACTTACACCGATAAGTTACCGCTGATGATCAATCCGCACAGCGGGCGCGTTCATACCTCCTATCATCAGGCGGTGACCGCAACCGGGCGTCTGTCTTCCAGCGATCCAAACCTGCAAAATATTCCGGTGCGTAATGAGGAGGGGCGTCGAATTCGTCAGGCATTTGTCGCGCCTGCGGGCCATCGCATCGTCGCCGCTGACTATTCTCAAATCGAGCTGCGCATTATGGCGCACCTGTCGCAGGATAAAGGGCTACTGAAAGCGTTTGCTGAAGGTCAGGATATTCACCGAGCCACCGCAGCAGAAGTATTCAGTACGCCGCTGGACAAAGTGACCAGCGAGCAGCGCCGCAGCGCCAAAGCGATAAACTTTGGTCTGATCTATGGCATGAGCGCATTTGGTCTGTCGCGACAGCTGAATATCGGTGCCGGCGAAGCGAAGAAGTATATGGATCTCTACTTTGAGCGTTATCCTGGCGTGCTGCAATATATGGAAAGTACCCGTCAGCAGGCCTCAGAACAAGGCTATATTTCGACGCTGGATGGCCGTCGTCTCTATCTGCCGGATATCCAGTCCAGCAACGCAATACGCCGTAAAGCTGCCGAACGTGCGGCTATCAACGCCCCGATGCAGGGTACGGCTGCGGATATCATTAAGCGTGCAATGATTGCGGTAGACGAGTGGTTGCTGGCGCAAAACTCTCCAGACGTGAAGATGATTATGCAGGTACACGATGAACTGGTGTTTGAGGTGCAGGAAGATGCCGTTGAGAGCGCCAGCAAAAAGATCCGTGAGCTGATGGAAAACAGCATGGCGCTGGACGTGCCATTGCGTGTTGATGTTGGGGTTGGCGATAACTGGGATCAGGCTCACTAACCCTTACTCAGTGGTCCGATAGTGTAGCGATTAATGAAAATCTTGGGTTAATCGCTTCAGCACCTGAACTGACAAGGATGTCAGTGAGATATTCAGCTAAGTTTCTATCGGCTAAGCATTTTCTTTGTAATTAAGCTACAGAGTTGGCCTTTTTTTGTGACGAGTGTTGGCAAATCAATGTAGATTTATGAAAATTAACTACAAAAAACGCTTTTTTGGTCAGAAAAAATCATGTAGAGTTCAAGACGTAGGGTACAGAGGTAAGATGTTCTATCTTTCAGACCTTTTACTTCACGTAATCGGATTTGGCTGAATATTTAGCCGCCCCAGTCATTTATGACTGGGGCGTTTTTTATTGGGCGCGAGTCAGGATTTTGCCGGATTTTTCGCCCATCCTGCAGGTGCGGCGAGAACGCCGCCCTTACGGCCGGTGGTTTATTCTTCCGCGATATCGTCTTCAGTCGCGGGTGGAATCTCGCTGTACCAGTAATCCAGTTTCTGACGTAGCTTATCGACGCCAATCTTTTTCAGCGATGAGAACATCTCAACCTGGACATCGCCCATAAATGCCATCGAGGCTTCGCGCACCATATTCAGCTGGGCTTTACGCGCACCGGAGGCCAGTTTATCGGCTTTAGTCAGCAGGATAAGCACCGGAATCGAGCTTTCAACTGCCCACTGCACCATCGACTGATCGAGATCTTTCAGCGGGTGGCGAATATCCATCAGTACCACCAGTCCTTTCAGACACTGGCGCATGCGCAGATACTCTGCCAGCGAGCGCTGCCATTTCTTCTTCATCTCTTCCGGAACCTGGGCATAGCCATAGCCCGGTAAGTCGACGAGGCGAATGCCTTCTTCAACTTCAAACAGGTTAATCAGCTGCGTACGCCCGGGCGTCTTACTGGTACGGGCAAGGCTTTTCTGATTGGTGAGAGTATTCAGCGCGCTGGACTTACCGGCGTTAGAACGGCCAGCAAACGCAACTTCAATGCCGGTATCGGCAGGAAGGTGACGAATGTCGGGGGCGCTGGTGACAAAATGCGTTACGTGATAATTCCAGCCAGACAAAATAGAAACTCCGAAGGACAATGTGGCGATGGCGTGATTATACCTGTAAAACGTCCAAAGCGCCCGACAGCTGATTTTGTAAGATATCTGCCATAATTACTGGCAGCGATTAACGATTTTTGCAAAAAACAGAAAATTTTATTGTCATGTAAATCAATCTGTTAAATATGCACCCCTGAACAAAAGTATAACTATTTTTCCCCTTACCTTGTCAGTTTGACGATTTAGTCTAAAGTAGTGCACAGAGTCTGGATGACTTACTTCAGGATGAAGCGCTCAGGGAATGTCAGGATGACAAAGAGTGAGGGAATGAAGGAATCAGGTTCAGTGGACCAGAACCCTAATGGAAAGGGAAGCACTCGGGATGAGTGGACGGCACAAGGAAAAACCGGGATGTTGATTGCATAAATGGATGTAAAGGAAGACTGTCCTTCTACGGAAGGTGCGAAAAAAGGCGACAGGGTGACCTGCCGCCTTTTTTCTTTGTCCGCTTTCTGCTAGATTTCGCCGCAATTCTATACTGAATAGATAATTCCAGAGAGCAGACACTATTATGAAGCAACCTGCACGTGCGCCGCAGAGTAAAACCAAAGCGCCAAAAGACAAACGTAAGTCACGCGAAGATCTGAACCAAAAAGCGCGCGACCGCAAAAACGAGAAAAAACATCGTGGCAATGCTTCCGGCAGCCGCGCCAATCCCGTCGCGCCAAATCAGAACAAAGGCAATGACAATCAGGCTAAAGACCCGCGTATCGGCAGCAAAAAACCGATTCCGCTGGGTGTTGAAGGCCAGCAGAGCCAACCCAAACCGGCGAAAGTGAAGAAAGTTGCGGCTGAGAAACAGCCGAAGCTTAGCCCGCAAGAAGAGCTGTCGGCGTTGGAAAACAATGAGCGTCTCGATGCGCTGCTGGATCGCCTGGAAAATGGTGAAGTGTTGTCTGCAGAAGAGCAGGCATGGCTTGATCAAACGCTTGATCGCATCGACGTGCTGATGGAGCAACTGGGCATTGAGCTTGGTGACGATGAAGACGGTGATGAAGCAGAAGAAGATATGTATCGCCTGCTGAAAGGCGGCAATTGATCGCTTTTTGCTGATGTCTGCTCCGGCATTCCCTTTGCGGAGTGCCGGGTTAAGAGGTTTAAGCCGATGCTTTGGCCTGGATCAATTTTCGCCTTTCTTCTTACATGTTATCTGATCTGGTTATTCGTTAAACTACGGCGTCTGACGCGACTGAAATCCCGGTTGCGCCGCGATACCGTCAAACGGCAGCTGAGACAGCGTCCTCCCTCGCGACGGTCAACCAACCGACGTAACTGGAAGGAGTGATCATGTCCACGCCAACGATTGAATGGGATCTGGCCCTGATTGAGAAATATAACTATTCCGGGCCACGCTATACCTCCTATCCGACCGCGCTTGAGTTTAATCAGAACTATACCGAGGCCTCCTTTCAGCTGGCGGCGCAACGTTATCCCGAACGCCCGCTGTCGCTCTATATCCACATCCCTTTCTGTCATCGCCTGTGCTACTTCTGCGGCTGCAATAAAATCGTCACGCGCCAGCAGCACAAAGCCGATCACTACCTCGATGTGCTGGAGCAGGAGATTCGGGCGCGTGCGCCGCTATTCTCTGGCCGCATCGTAGGGCAAATGCACTGGGGCGGCGGTACGCCAACCTTCCTTGATAAACAGCAAATTACCCGGCTGAACGATCTGCTGCGCGCCAGTTTTAACTTTAGCGCTGATGCTGAGCAGTCGATAGAAGTTGATCCGCGCGAAATTGAGCTGGACGTGCTGGACCATCTGCGCGCCGCCGGGTTTAACCGCCTGAGTATGGGCGTGCAGGATTTTAATAAGCAGGTTCAGGAGAAGGTAAACCGCGTACAGGATGAAGCGTTTATCTTTTCGCTGATGCAACGTGCGCGTGAACTGGGTTTTACCTCCACCAATATTGATTTGATCTATGGTCTGCCGCTGCAGACGCCAGAAAGCTTTGCGTTCACCTTAGAGCGGGTGGCGGAGCTGAATCCCGACCGACTTAGCGTATTTAACTATGCGCATCTGCCGACGCTGTTTGCCGCTCAGCGTAAAATCAAACAGCAGGAACTGCCGGATGCGCGGCAAAAACTTGAGATATTGCAGCAAACCATCAATACCCTGACCCGCGCAGGCTATCAGTTTATTGGTATGGACCACTTTGCCCGGCCAGGCGATGAACTGGCGATAGCTCAGCGGGACGGCAAACTGCACCGCAATTTCCAGGGCTATACCACGCAGGGCGACAGCGATTTACTGGGAATGGGCGTTTCGGCGATTAGTATGATCGGCGACAGTTATGCTCAGAATCAGAAAGTGATGAAGGATTACACTGACAGCGTCAGTCAGCAGGGGCATGCGCTATGGCGCGGGCTGGCGTTAACTGCGGATGACTGCCTGCGTCGTGACGTTATCAAAACGCTGATTTGTCATTTTGCTCTCGATTTTGAACCGATTGAACAGGCCTGGCAGATCGATTTTGAGCACTACTTTGCGCAGGATTTAGCATTATTGCAGCCGCTGATTAACGACGGGCTGGTGGATCGCCATCAGAAGGGCCTTCAGGTCACCGCTAAAGGACGATTACTGATCAGGAATATCTGCATGTGCTTTGACAGCTATCTGCGTCAGAAGGCGCGTATGCAGCAATTTTCACGGGTAATCTGAAATATAACGGGCGGCAAGACGCCGCCCGCGGCGTATTATTCCATTCCCAGCTCTTTCAACTTACGCGTCAGGGTATTCCGGCCCCAACCGAGCAATCGTGCGGCTTCCTGCTTGTGCCCCTGCGTATGGCGCAGGGCAGTGGTCAGCAGCGTTCTTTCCATTTCCGGTTGCGCTTCGGATAACAGGTTTTGATGACCGGAACGCAAGGCACGATCGGCCCACTGCGCTAACAGTGTTGCCCAGCTGTCCGGTAGCGAGTGCACCGGGCTGTCCGGCGTCGAGGTTTCAAACAGCTCCGGCGGCAAGTCCTGAATCAATACTTCCTGGCCTGCGGCCATCACCGTTAACCAGCGGCAGGTATTTTCCAGCTGGCGCACGTTACCTGACCAGTGCAGGCGGGTTAATGCGGTTTCGGTTTCCGGATGCAGAATTTTCGCTTCAACGCCTAACTCACGCGCCGCAACCTGCAGGAAGTAGCGTGCCAGACGCGGAATATCTTCACGACGTTCACGTAGCGGCGGCAGATGAACGCGGATAACATTCAGGCGGTGGAACAGATCCTCACGGAACTTACCTTCCTGCACGCGCAGCTCAAGATTCTGGTGGGTAGCGGCAATGATGCGCACATCCACTTTAACCGGCGCATAGCCGCCGACGCGGTAGAACTGACCATCAGCCAGTACGCGCAGCAGGCGGGTTTGCACGTCGAGTGGCATATCGCCAATTTCGTCGAGAAACAGCGTGCCGCCATCGGCCTGTTCAAAGCGGCCCTGGCGGATCTGATTCGCGCCGGTAAAAGCCCCTTTCTCATGGCCAAACAGTTCTGACTCAATCAAATCCTTGGGAATTGCCGCCATATTCAGCGCGATAAACGGCGATTTGGCGCGTGGGCTGTGGCGATGCAGGGCATGCGCTACCAGCTCTTTACCGGTGCCGGATTCGCCGTTAATCAGCACGCTAATCGAGGAGCGCGACAGGCGGCCAATAATACGAAACACATCCTGCATGGCTGGCGCTTCACCGATAATATCGGTAGTCGGGCCATTAACCGGCTGATTACGCGGTTGCTGTTGTTCCTGATAGTGGCTGATAGCGCGCTCAACCAGCGCGACCGCTTCGTCGATATCAAACGGTTTCGGCAGATAGTCAAATGCACCCTGTTGGTAGGCGCTGACGGCGGCATCCAGATCGGAGTGCGCGGTCATTATGATGACCGGAAGCATCGGGTGGCGCTGTTTGATCTGCTTAAGTAGCGCCAGACCATCCATGCCTGGCATGCGAATATCAGATAATAAAACGTCCGGGGTTTTGGTTGCGAGCGCATCCAGCACCTCGTTGCCGCTTTCAAACGTCGCGCAGCTTAAACCGGCTCCAGTGAGCGCACGTTCAAGCACCCAGCGGATGGAGCTATCGTCATCGACGATCCAGACTATCCCTCGTTGCATAGAAACCTCACTGGCGAATAGGCAGATAAACCGAAAATTCGGTATGACCAGGCCAACTGTTAAATTCGATTTTTCCTGAGTGCTGATCGATCAGGCTACGGGCAATGGATAATCCCAAACCGGTGCCACCCTCGCGCCCGCTGACCATCGGATAGAACAGCGTATCCTGTAGTTGTGCCGGAATGCCGGGGCCGTCATCCTGAATATCGATGCGTGCCACCAGGCGATAACGTACGCCATGCAGTGTCAGCTGAAAGGCTGTGCGCGTACGTAAAGTGATGGTTCCACCAGTTTCACCCAGCGCCTGTAGCGCGTTGCGCACCACATTCAGCAGCACCTGCTCAAGCTGATCGGGGTCATGCGCTAATTCAGGTAAACTTGGGTCGTAATCACGCACCAGCGTCACGTTGTCCGGCAATTCCATTGATACCAGGTTCACCACCCGTTCGGAAACCTGATGAATGCTTTGCGTCACATGCATTCCGGGCTGTTGCGGCCCTAACAGGCGATCAACTAAATTGCGCAGCCGATCAGCCTGCTCAATGATCACTTTGGTGTATTCGGTTAATGCCGGGTCGGGCAGGGCTTTCGCCAGTAGCTGCGCCGCACCGCGTAATCCACCCAGCGGATTTTTTATTTCATGTGCCAGACCGCGTACTAAATCACGCGCGGCAACCTGCTGAGCGTGTTGAATCTGTTCCTGACTGAGGCGGCGTTGATTATCCATCGGCGCCATCTCCAGCAGGATTAAACCTTCTGGCAGACGTTGTGCCGTCAGCGACATAATATGCGCGCGGCTGTCGACCACCAGCGTCACTTCGCTGTCGGTAAACCCCTGACCCGCATCAAGGCTTTCCCGCATCACGTCGATATTCAGCGAGAAATAGCCCATTAAGTCCGGCAGCGGTGTGCCAAATAACTTGCGAGAGCTTTGCGCCAGTAGCTGCTGTGCTGCCGGATTGGCGTAATGCACCACCAGTTCGTCATCGACCAGCAAAATACTGTTAATCAGAGAGTTGAGAATCTGCCCAGCATCGGGCAGCGTGCCAGTTACCATACAGCGTTCCCCTGCACTATTTTAGTGCATTATAGTCCCGGAGCCGGTTACGCGTTAGTCCGCACGGTGAATGAGTGGAGAAAAAAGCCCATCCGAAGATGGGCTGAAAGTTTCCACGGCAACAAAAAACGTCAAACTTATTAAACGCTGTAGTACAGCTCGAACTCTACCGGATGCGGAGTCATACGAACGCGGTCCATTTCAGACTTACGCAGTTCGATGTAAGCATCGATAGTGTCGTCGGTGAATACGCCGCCACGAGTCAGGAACTCACGGTCTTCGTTCAGTGCATTCAGCGCTTCTTCCAGAGAGCCCGCTACTTTTGGAATCTCAGCTTCTTCTTCCGGTGGCAGGTCATACAGGTTCTTATCCATCGCATCGCCAGGATGGATCTTGTTGATGATGCCGTCGAGGCCAGCCATCAGCAGCGCAGAGAATGCCAGGTATGGGTTAGCCGCTGGATCCGGGAAGCGAGCTTCGATACGACGTGCTTTCGGGCTGGCAACAACTGGGATACGGATTGAAGCAGAGCGGTTACGCGCAGAGTAAGCCAGCATAACTGGAGCTTCATAACCCGGAACCAGACGCTTGTAAGAGTTGGTGGTTGGGTTCGCCAGGGCGTTAATCGCTTTAGCGTGCTTGATAACACCGCCGATGTAGTACAGAGCTATATCGGACAGGCCGCCGTATTTGTCGCCAGCGAACAGGTTGGTGCCGCCTTTGGACAGGGACATATGGCAGTGCATACCTGAACCGTTGTCACCGAACATTGGTTTTGGCATAAAGGTGGCAGTTTTGCCCCAGGCGTGAGCAATGTTGTGCACGACGTATTTGTAGATCTGAATTTCGTCAGCTTTTTTGGTCATGGTGTTGAAGCGGGTAGCCACTTCGTTCTGACCAGCGGTAGCCACTTCGTGGTGATGCGCTTCGACGACCAGGCCCATCTGCTCCATGGTCAGACACATGGCAGAACGAATGTCCTGTGCTGAATCGACTGGTGGCACCGGGAAGTAACCGCCTTTCAGACCTGGACGGTGGCCTTTGTTACCGCCTTCGTATTCTTTACCGGTGTTCCACGCTGCTTCGATATCGTCGATAGCAACATGCGAGCCGGAAGTGCTGCTGCCGAAACGGATGTCGTCAAACAGGAAGAATTCTGGTTCTGGTCCAAACAGCACGGTATCTGCGATACCGGAAGAGCGCAGGAAATCTTCTGCACGCTTGGCGATTGAACGTGGGTCACGGTCATAGCCCTGCATGGTGCCTGGCTCAAGGATGTCACAACGGATGATCAGAGTTGGGTCTGCGAAGAATGGGTCCAGAACAGCAGTGCTGACATCTGGCATCAGAACCATATCTGATTCATTGATACCTTTCCATCCGCCGATGGAGGAGCCATCGAACATTTTGCCTTCTTCGAAGAAGTCAGCATTTACCTGATGAGCTGGGATAGTGATGTGTTGTTCTTTACCTTTGGTATCGGTAAAACGCAGATCAACAAATTTCACTTCATGCTCGTTAATCATCGACAGAACGTGTTCAGCGGACATACTTAACTCTCCTGGAATTTTCATTGTTGTCGTGGTTCGAGAACTTCATCGTTCGGTACGCGTAAATTGTCGCGTACACCTGATAATAAAGATCTCAGACAAGCTATCAACCGTTGTGGAAACTGCCGTTTTCGCTTAGTCAGACTAAAGCGAAATCTATGCCAACTTTTTTATTTGGGTAAAAAGGCGCTATTATGCGCTCTCTCGTAAGACGAGAGATGCACCATGATGGATGTCGCGCACCATTTTGGTGCTTTTGAATGATTAATGGGCACTATTTTGGTGCAAATTCTCGACGGAGTGCAATCTTTGCACTGTAAATGCCTGCAAAAGCAATCCTGACAGTAATCTTTATATGAAATTTGTGATCCTGTTCAGTCCTTCGATTAATCCGTGTACAATAGCGCGCTATTTCTAATGCCTGAGGCAAAGCTGTGATCGAAAATTTGCGTAACATCGCCATTATTGCCCACGTTGACCACGGTAAAACTACCCTGGTTGATAAGTTGCTGCAGCAGTCCGGGACCTTTGATGCCCGCACCGAAGCAACCGAACGCGTAATGGACTCCAACGATTTGGAGAAAGAGCGTGGGATTACCATCCTCGCCAAAAACACCGCCATTAACTGGAAAGACTACCGCATCAACATCGTGGATACCCCAGGACACGCCGATTTCGGCGGCGAGGTTGAGCGTGTGATGTCAATGGTTGACTCAGTTCTGCTGGTTGTCGACGCAATGGATGGCCCGATGCCGCAAACTCGTTTCGTGACCAAGAAAGCTTTTGCTAATGGTCTGAAGCCAATTGTTGTTATCAACAAAGTTGACCGTCCGGGCGCACGTCCAGATTGGGTTGTCGACCAGGTATTTGACCTGTTCGTTAACCTCGACGCGACCGACGAGCAGCTGGATTTCCCAATTATTTATGCATCAGCCCTGAACGGTATTGCCGGTGTTGACCATACCGATATGGCTGATGACATGACTCCGCTGTATCAGGCTATCGTTGACCACGTTTCTCCTCCACAGGTAGAAATGGAAGCGCCATTCCAGATGCAGATTTCTCAGCTGGACTACAACAACTACGTTGGCGTTATCGGCATCGGTCGTATCAAGCGCGGTGTGGTTAAACCTAACCAGCAAGTCACTATCATTGATAGCGAAGGCAAAACCCGTAACGGTAAAGTCGGTAAAGTACTGACCCACATGGGTCTGGAGCGTATCGAAGCGACCGTTGCTGAAGCTGGCGATATCATTGCTATCACCGGTCTGGGTGAGCTGAACATCTCTGACACCATCTGCGACCCGCAGAATGTGGAAGCGCTGCCAGCCCTGAGCGTTGATGAGCCAACCGTTACCATGTTCTTCAACGTCAACACCTCGCCATTCTGTGGTAAAGAAGGTAAGTATGTGACTTCACGTCAGATCCTTGACCGTCTGAACAAAGAGCTGGTGCACAACGTGGCACTGCGCGTTGACGAAACTGAAGATGCGGATGCATTCCGTGTTTCTGGTCGTGGTGAGCTGCACCTGTCTGTACTGATCGAAAACATGCGTCGTGAAGGCTTCGAGCTGGCAGTATCGCGCCCGAAAGTTATCAACCGTGTTATCGACGGTCGCAACCAGGAACCGTTCGAGAACGTGACGCTGGACATCGAAGAACAGCACCAGGGTGCTGTGATGCAGGCGATGGGTGAGCGTAAAGGTGACGTTAAAGACATGGTGCCAGATGGCAAAGGTCGTATTCGTCTCGATTACCTGATCCCGGCACGTGGCCTGATCGGCTTCCGTACCGAATTCATGACCATGACTTCCGGTACCGGTCTGCTGTACTCCACCTTCAGCCACTACGACGACGTGCGTCCGGGCGAAATCGGCCAGCGTCAGAACGGCGTGCTGATCTCTAACGGCCAGGGTAAAGCAGTGGCATTTGCTCTGTTCAGCCTGCAGGACCGCGGTAAGCTGTTCCTGGGTCACGGTGCAGAAGTTTACGAAGGCCAGATCATCGGTATTCACAGTCGTTCTAACGACCTGACTGTTAACTGTCTGACCGGTAAGAAACTGACCAACATGCGTGCTTCTGGTACGGATGAAGCCACCACCCTGGTTCCACCAGTGAAAATGTCACTGGAGCAGGCGCTGGAGTTTATCGATGACGACGAACTGGTAGAAGTTACCCCTACCTCCGTACGTATCCGTAAACGTCACCTGACTGAGAACGATCGTAAGCGTGCTTCTCGTGGAAGCAAAGACGTTTAATTCTCGCTTAGCGTGAACAATAAATGGCTCCGTTACCGGGGCCATTTTTTTATCTGCTTATCTTCCACCTCTAAGTTCGCCCCACTGCGCGCGCAAATTTTTTGCTGCCGATACCGATTTTGCACTTCCTGTCTCATGCTGGCTGTTCAGTGTCGATTTTTACCGCTAGAGTGAATAGCTCACCGGAACAAAAGGAGATGGCCATGCTGTATATCTTTGATTTAGGTAACGTCATTGTTGATATTGATTTCAACCGTGTGCTGGGCGTATGGAGTGATCTCGGGCGTGTGCCGCTGGCGACATTGCAGAGCCGCTTCCGTATGGGCGAAAGCTTTGAACAGCATGAACGCGGGGAAATCAGTGATGAGCAGTTCGCTGAAGCTATCTGTGATGAGCTGGATATCGCGCTGAGTTTCGAACAGTTTGCAGCTGGCTGGCAGGCGGTATTTGTCAGTGTTCGCCCTGAGGTATTGACGCTGATGCATCAGCTGCGTCAGCAGGGGCATCGGGTAGTAATCCTGTCGAATACTAACCGTTTACATTGTCTCTACTGGCCGGGGCAGTATCCGCAGGTGCAGCAGGCTGCCGATCGTCTCTATCTGTCGCAAGAGATGGGTGCGCGCAAGCCAGAGGCGGCTATCTATCAGCAGTTGCTACAACAGGAAGGTATTCCCGCTGACCAGGCGATATTCTTCGATGATAATCTGCCAAATATTGAAGCGGCGCGCGCGCTGGGGATTACCAGCATCCATGTGACGGATGCGAGCATAATTCCTGCCTACTTTGCTCAGCAGCGCTGAGGTCGGTTGTGACTAAACGCACGCGTTATGGCGCACGGGTGATGATGGCCTGGCTGAAACTCTTGTGGCGGCGCATAGAGAATGATGGCATGACAACCCACGCCGGTAATCTTGCCTACGTTTCGCTGCTGGCGCTGGTGCCGCTGATTGCGGTGATATTTGCGCTGTTCGCCGCTTTCCCTGTGTTCTCTGATATCAGCATTCAGTTAAAGAATTTTATCTTCTCTAACTTTGTGCCGGCGGCCGGGAACACCATTCAGCGCTATCTTGAGCAGTTTGTTGCTAACGTCAATAAAATGACGGCGATTGGTGCGGTAGGGCTGATCGTTACCGCGTTGCTGTTAATGTATTCGGTCGATACCGCGCTTAACGCCATCTGGCGCAGCAGCAAAAAGCGCTCGCTGGTTTACTCTTTTGCCGTGTACTGGATGATTCTGACGCTCGGACCGCTGCTGGCGGGAGCCAGTCTGGCGATCAGCTCTTATCTGCTGTCGATGCGCTGGGTAGAGGTGACCGGCGTGACAACGCTGGTAGATCAACTGCTGCGTATTTTCCCACTGTTACTGTCGTGGCTGGCGTTCTGGCTGCTTTACAGCACGGTGCCGACCACCAGGGTGCCGCCACGTGATGCGCTAATTGGTGCACTGGTCGCCGGGCTACTTTTTGAGCTGGGTAAAAAAGGCTTCGCGCTCTATGTTACGATGTTTCCATCGTACCAATTGATTTACGGTGTGCTGGCGGTTATTCCCATTCTTTTTTTATGGGTTTACTGGACCTGGTGTATCGTGCTTTTGGGGGCGGAGATTACCGTATCGCTGGATGAATACCGCCAGCTGCGACGGAAAGAACAAGAACAGGCAGGCGAGGAACCATGATTGCGTTAATACAGCGGGCGTTGAGCGCCAGCGTCACGGTGGCGGGAGAGACCACCGGTGAAATCGGGCCGGGACTGCTGATCTTACTGGGTGTGGAAAAAGGCGATACTGAACAGCAAGCTGTGCGTCTGTGTGAACGCGTTTTAGGCTATCGCATCTTCGGCGATGAAAACGACAAGATGAATCTTAACGTTCAGCAGGCGGGTGGCAGTGTGCTGGTGGTTTCGCAATTCACCCTCGCCGCCGACACTAACAAAGGTATGCGCCCCAGCTTTTCCGGCGGAGCCGATCCCGCTGAGGCTGAGCGGCTGTACAACTATTTCGTCGGATGCTGCCGGGAAAAAGGCATCGCAACGGAAACTGGCCGCTTCGCGGCGGATATGAAAGTCTCGCTGGTGAATGACGGCCCGGTCACCTTTTGGTTACAGGTGTGAAGCAATTAGCCGAGCGGCAATGGACAGCGGCGAGCTCTGAAAGAGAGAATCACTTTATGTATCACCTCCGTGTACCTGAAACAGCAGAAGAGCTGGATATCTATTATCAGTTTCGTTGGGAGATGCTGCGCAAGCCACTGCACCAGCCGCAGGGGTCTGAACGCGATGCGTGGGACGCGATGGCGCACCATCAGATGGTGGTCGATGAGCAGGGAAAACCGGTAGCCATTGGTCGCCTCTATATCAATGGCGATAACGAAGCAGCGATACGCTTTATGGCGGTGCATCCTTCAGTGCAAGGGAAGGGACTCGGCACGCTGGTGGCGATGACGCTGGAGTCGGTGGCGCGGCAGGAAGGCGTTAAGCGCGTGGTATGCAGCGCGCGTGAGGATGCGGTGGAGTTCTTCGCCAAGCTGGGTTACATCAATCAGGGTGAAATTACTGCGCCACAGACCACACCGGTGCGCCACTTTCTGATGATCAAACCGGTTGTGACACTGGATGATATTTTGCATCGCGCCGACTGGTGCGGTCAGCTGCAGCAAGCGTGGTACGAACATATTCCGTTAAGCGAAAAAATGGGTGTGCGTATTACCCAGTACACCGGGCAGAAATTTATCACTACCATGCCGGAGACCGGCAACCAGAATCCACACCACACGCTGTTTGCCGGCAGCCTGTTCTCGCTGGCGACGCTGACCGGATGGGGCTTGATCTGGTTGCTGTTGCGCGAACGCCATCTGGGGGGAACGATTATCCTTGCCGATGCGCATATTCGTTACAGCCACGCGATTACCGGTAAACCGGGAGCGGTGGCAAATCTTGGATCGCTAAGTGGCGATCTCGATCGACTGGCGCGTGGACGTAAAGCACGCGTGCAGCTTGAAGTTGAACTGTTCGGTAACGATCTGCTGGGGGCGGTTTTTGAAGGGGTGTTTATCGTGCTGCCCGCCGATCCCGACGGGCCGCTGGAAGAGGGTGGCTCCGGCTCCTGAGCTTATCTCTGCGGGCGGTGTCAACACCGCCCGGCACTAAGGATTAATCAACCTCGCCATGTACCATCGTCTGCTGCACATTTTGCTCATTAGCCGTTACTGAAAGGGTGCCGCTGGCGCTCTGTCGCAATGGCGTACCGGCAGCCAGGCTGGCATTCAGTTTCAGCTGCATATTGCCTTTGCCTTCCAGCGGAACCGCTGGCCAGCCCCAGTTATGCAGCATATCCGTGGCAACCGAGCGCGCATTCAAAGTCAACGACAGCGCACGCGCTGGCTGCTGCGATACTGTGGCAGTGCCTTCCACCATACCTTCACCGGCAAAGGCGCTCATTTCAGTGACGTTAATCTGCTTATCATCGGCGGTTAACGCCAGTGAAGGGTGACGCACATCGCTGCGGTTAAAGGTGGCTTCTGCCGCATTAAGATTAAGTTTTCCGGACCAGACGCCCCATTGATGATTGCGCGCCAGCATCAGGTCACTGCCGTTGCCATCCAGCGAGGTCATCTGGAAAGGGAAGGCAGGATTGATATCAATAATCAGATTACGGCTGGCGGAAAAGCGATCAACCGTAACGCTACTTAACCAGTCGGGAAGCTGCTGCATCCAGCGGTCGCGCCAGTTGTCTGGCAAGGTATACTCCAGCCCGGCAATCACCAGTTCATCCAGCTCCAGCCGTTTCTGGCTGCGATCCCACTCGCCCTGCGTGCGGATTAAACCTTTTGCCCAGCGGGAGCTGAACTGGGAAATGCGGATGCCCTGCGGTGAAAATTCGAGGTTAGCAATCGGATCATCGAATTGCAGCTGACCATTGATAAAGCTGCTGGCGTTCATCGACAGCGAACCACCATTGCTCTCCCAGTCGCCGTCGCGCAGAGTCAGGTTTTTCAGCGACAGGCCGAGATCGGTAACCGCCCAGTCTGGCCCCTGCACCCGAGCATTGGTGATATCAACCCGCTCAAAATGCACCGACGGCAGAGCGAGCAGCGGGGCGAGAAACGCAGTTAACGACTGGCTGGATTGCAGACGAATATCATTCAGCCGCAGATTGGCGATGCGCCAGTTACCTTGCTCATCGCGCTCGGCGTTTCCGGTCATTGAACCGCGCGACAGGTCTGCACCGATATTGCTGAACACCAGACGCTTATTGTCGATGCGCCCCTGTAGTAAAACGTTATTACCGGTAACGCCATTGAGCGCCATCGAGCCGGCGCTCAGCTGGAAGCTGGTGGTATCGCCCAGCACATTACCGACTTTTGGCTGCCACGGCATTACGCCGCCGTTAACCCGCTCTGCGCTGACTGGCAGCACGCTATGTGGGCTGGCGATCGCCATATTGTTTAGCTGCAGACGGTTAGCCTGCATTGGCCATGCGACGCTACTGTCGGAAACGTTCATGGTGCCATCGTTAAGCTCAACGCTATCAAAATGCAGCGGCTCGCTAAACTGGCGCAGCGTAAAGCCGAGATCTACGCGTTCGGCTACCAGTACCGCAGGCTGGCCATCATGGCCAAAGGTAACGTTATTCAGTATCAGATGCGAAGGCGAAGATAACTGATAATCAACTTTAGCCACAGACAAGTGATAGTCGGTACGATCGCTTATCCAGCGACTGGTCCAGTCAGCACCCCAACGGGTCTGCAGCAGTAAAAACAGTGTTATCAGCACTAACAGCACCAGTAACAGCAGCGTCAGAAAAAATTTTCCGATAAATTTCATCGCACCTTTCCCTATGAATTTCCGGTATCCGTTTGTTATGCCTGAATTACTCACCCAGCTCAACATCCTGGGTGTAAAGTCAGACAAACTCAATGAAAAGTCGATAAGAATTGTGGGCGAGGTCAGCCTCGCCCGGGCGGGGTTACTTCTCTTGCGGGAAAATCAGATTCAGCATAATGGCGGTAATACCGCCTGCGGCGATACCGGAAGAGAGCAGGGTTTTCAGCCAGTCAGGGGCGAATTGCAGAATCAGCGGTTGTTGCGAAACGCCAAGGCCCACTGCCAGAGATAAGGCAATAATCATTATCGCGCGGCGGTTTAACGGTTCGCGCGAAACGATGCGTATGCCGGATGCGGCGATGGTACCAAACATCACGATAGTCGCGCCGCCCAGTACCGGTTCCGGGATATGCTGCACGAAACCGCTCACCGCCGGAAACAGACCGAGTACGATCAGCATCAGTGCGACGACAAATCCGACATAGCGACTGGCGACGCCGGTAAGCTGGATTACACCGTTGTTCTGACCAAAGCAGGAGTTGGGGAAGGTATTAAACAGTGCCGAGACAAAGGAGTTGAGGCCATTTGCCAGCACGCCACCTTTCAGACGCTTCATATACAGCGGGCCGCTTACCGGCTGCTCGGACACATCGGAGGTAGCGGTAATATCGCCGATAGTTTCCAGCGAGGTCACCATAAACACCAGAATTAACGGAATCAGCAGATTCCAGTCAAAGCCGAGGCCGTAATAAAGCGGAGTCGGTATCGCCACCACCGGACTTTCGGTTGCCGCAATATTCTGCGGCAACATGCCGAGCGCCCAGGCCAGCAGATAGCCGACCGCCATGGCGATCACCAGTGAGGCGACGCGCAGATAAGCATTGCGCTGGCGATTCAGCAGGATAATAACCGCCAGCACTGCACCGGCCAGCAGCAGATTTTTAGGCGCGCCGAAAGTGTGATCGTTCATCGCGGCAAAGCCACCGCCGATAGACGTCAGGCCAACCTGAATCAGTGACAGGCCAATAATCATCACCACAATGCCGGATACCAGCGGCGTGATAATGCGTCTGGCGAGATGTAATACGCGTGACAGCAGCATCTCAGTGCAGGAGGCAACCATCAGAGTGCCAAACAGCGCTGCCATCATCGTCGGAACATCGGCTCCGCCATTTTTCAGCGTAAGCCCACCCATAATCAGCGGCGTAACAAAGTTAAAACTGGTGCCCTGAATTGACAGCAAGCCCGAGCCGATCGGCCCCCAGGTTTTGATCTGCAGAATCGACGCTACGCCAGAGGCAAACAGTGACATGCTGATAATGTGCTGAGTATCCTGCGCTGGTAATCCCAGAGCCTGACAAATCAGCAGTGCCGGAGTAATCACGGCGACAAACATCGCCAGCAGATGCTGACCGGCGGCAAACAGCGTTTGCGGCAGCGGCGGTCGGTCTTCCAGACGGTAAATCAGCTCACTTTTAGTGTTTGGTATTGGGTTACGATTCGCTGCAACAGCATCAGTATCGGCGGACATTTTCACGGTTCCCTGGCAACAAAGTGGCGATTTTAATCATCTGCCAGTCAAAAGCAATCGTTTGCCAATGCTGTGTTGATAATCAGCCAGAGAAACTACCGCACATCAGGCTTAATCTGACTGCCAGAATGGCACTACGCTTAAATCAGTCCGTGATATTGCGGGTAACAAAATATGAGGCAGCGATGAGTCAGGTTTTTATTATTGGAGCAACTGGCGGCGTGGGTCGCCGACTGAGAAAACAACTGAGTGCGTCTGGCCATCAGGTGACCGGGCTGCACCGTAAACCGGAGCAGGCCGCCGAGCTGGCGGAGGATAAGGTCAGGCCGGTTGAGCTTGATCTGCTGACCACGAATGCTGAGAGCCTCGCACAGGCAATGCAGGGCAGTGATGTGGTGGTGTTTTCCGCCGGTGCGGCCGGTGCAGGCGTTGAGTTAACCGACGGTATTGATGGTCGTGGCGCGCAGATCGCGGCAGAAGCGGCGCGTATCGCGGGTGTTAAACGCTTTATACTGGTTTCTGCGTTTCCGGATGCCGGACGCGGCAAACAGATTTCGCCCACTTTTGAGCACTATATGAAGGTTAAGCGCCAGGCGGATGTAATGCTGGCTGCGACCGATCTGGACTGGGTAATTTTACGTCCCGGCACTCTGACCAATGAAGCGGGCAGCGGTAAAGTGAATGTCGGGCTGGCTATCGCCTATGGCGAAATCCCGCGCGATGATGTGGCGGCGGTATTACATAGCCTGGTCGAGCACCCTGAAGTGAAGCGAGTGATTATTGAGCTGACGGAAGGGCAGCAGCCGATCGACAGCGCAGTGCAGCAGGTCGGCGCGTACAGCGGTCGCTAAACACTCAGGCGTTGGTATAACGCTCGGTTTCTGGCAGCCAGCGCTCAATCAACGCCTGTGCCTGTTGCGGATAATGCTGGTGGATATGGCGCGCCACGCGCTGAACTTCCGGGATCATCGCCTGATCGCGCAGCAGATCGGCGACTTTAAACTCGGCATTACCGGTCTGCCGGGTGCCGAGCATTTCACCCGGGCCACGGATTTCCAGGTCGCACTGAGCAATAACAAAGCCATCATTGCTGTCGCGCAGTACCTGCAAACGTTTCTGCGCGGTTTTACTCAGTGGCGCTTTATACAGCAGCACACAGTGTGATGCGACAGCGCCACGTCCAACGCGGCCACGCAGCTGGTGCAACTGCGCCAGACCCAGTCGTTCCGGGTTTTCAATAATCATCAGGCTGGCGTTCGGTACATCTACCCCCACTTCGATAACCGTGGTGGCAATCAGCAGCTGGATCTCGCCCTGTTTAAATGACTGCATTACTGCCTGTTTTTCCTGTGACTTCATGCGGCCATGTACCAGTCCAACATTGAGATCCGGCAGTGCAATTTTCAGCTCTTCCCAGCTCGCTTCGGCAGCCTGTGCTTCCAGCAATTCTGACTCTTCAATCAGTGTGCAGACCCAGTAAGCCTGCCGTCCTTCTTCACTACAGGCACTTTTTACCCGGGCGATAATATCGGCGCGACGGGTGTCGGGAATCGCCACGGTGGTTACCGGTGTACGTCCAGGCGGCAGCTCATCGATGGTTGAGGTATCGAGATCGGCATAGGCAGTCATCGCCAGGGTTCGCGGAATAGGTGTCGCGGTCATAATCAGCTGATGCGGATGGAAACCCTGTTCCTCGCCTTTCTCCCACAGCGCCAGACGCTGATGGACGCCGAAGCGGTGCTGCTCATCAATGATCACCAGCGCCAGGCCATTAAACTGCACTTGCTCCTGGAAAATCGCATGGGTGCCGACAATCATCGAAACCTGGCCGCTGGCAATCGCTTCCTGCTGTGCCTGACGCGCTTTACCTTTCTGCTTACCTGCCAACCAGCCGACTTCAATCCCTAAGGGAGCAAACCACTGGCGAAAATTATTGGCGTGCTGTTCTGCCAGCAGTTCGGTTGGCGCCATCAGCGCCACCTGCTTGCCATAAGCAATGACATTGAGAGCCGCCAGCGCGGCGACGAGAGTTTTGCCTGAACCGACATCCCCCTGGACCAGACGCATCATCGGATAGTCATGCGCCAGGTCACGTTCTATCTCTGTAACTACCCGTTGTTGTGCGCCGGTTGGTTTAAACGGCAATGCGGCCAGCAGCTTATCACTGAGCTCATGCCTGGCAGGCATTGGCAGCGCATGGTAGCGCTGGGCGCCGGCGCGTACCGCCAGCATACTGAGATTGTGCGCCAGCAGCTCTTCCATAATCAGCCGGCGCTGCGCCGGATGTTTACCGCTTTCCAGATCGGCCAGCGCCATATCCGGCGGAGGGCGGTGCAGCGTGCGCAACGCATTGGGCAGGCTAATCATGCCCTGGCTTAGATCGGGTGGCAGCAATTCTGCAATGGCGCAGGTTTCCAGCAGCGTTAACGCCTGCTCGGTAAGATTACGCAGCGATGCCTGGCGTACGCCTTCAGTGGTGGAATAAACCGGCGTCAGCGTCTCCTGTAACTCGGTCACGCTGTTTTCACCCTGTACGCGATACTCAGGATGAATAATCTCGGCACCGCGCTGCCCGCGTTTTATCTCGCCGTAGGCGGTGACGCGCTTGCCCGCTGCCAGGCTATTTTTCATTCCGGCATTGAAGTTGAAGAAGCGCAGGGTGAGTACGCCGCTGCCGTCGCTAATCTGGCAGGTCAGCATCCGGCGGCGACCAAAACTGATATCGGTGTGCAGCACTTCACCTTCTACCGTGGCATAAATGCCCGGCAGCAGATCGTTGATGGAATAGAGTTGGGTGCGATCTTCATAACGCAGCGGGAGATGCAGCAGTATATCCTGCACGGTGTGCAAGCCGAGTTTAGCCAGCTTGCCAGCCTGACTGGCACCGACGCCAGAGAGTGTACTCAGCGGGACGGCATCCAGCAGACGGCCTGTCATTTTTTCACCGAAGCCTGCATGGTTGCCCACCATGCATCATCAGCCACCACTTCGCCACTGTCATTGATCAGCGGATAAGGCAGGCCTTTATGTTTGGCAACGCGCGCCAGCACCGGATAGCCGCCTTCAAACAGCAGGCGCTGTTGTTCCGCATAATCAAGAGTACTGCTGGTGCGATTGTACATGCCGGCATTCTGGCGCTGGCGTTGTGCTTCGTACAGAATCAGCGCGGAGGCGACGGAGACGTTCAGTGACTGCACCATACCGATCATCGGAATAATGATATCCTGGTCTGCCAGATCAAGCGCTTCCTGCGTAATGCCGGTTTTCTCTTGTCCCATCAGAATACAGGTAGGACGGGTGTAGTCAATCTCGCGGAAATCTACTGCTTTATCAGAAAGATGCGTCGCCAGAATCTGCATACCCTGGCCTTTAAGATGGCCGACGGCATCGGCGATGGTACGGTGCGTTTTCACCTGTACCCAGCTGTTACTGCCTGCCGCTGATGACACCATAGTGCGCATGCGGTTACCGGGCCAGACGGCGTGAACTTCGTGAACGCCAACCGCGTCTGCCGTGCGAATCACAGCAGACACATTATGTGGCTTATGCACTTGTTCCATGCAGACGGTCAGATCATGCTGACGTGCGGCAAGCATCTCTTGAATACGGGCAAAGCGTTGGGCATTCATGCTTAATTTCGGTTACGGTGAACTTTGATCACATCCGGCATAACGCGAATCTTGCGCATGATGTTGGCCAGATGCACGCGGTCACGTGCGGTCAGGCGAATAAACGCGCTATACACACGACCATCTTTCTCTTCGGTATTCAGGCTCTGAATATTCGACGCGGCGGTGTTAATGGCGGCGGTCAGGTTTGCCAGCGCGCCCTGGTGGTTAAACATATCCACCTTAATTTCGGCGACAAACTCCTGCTCGGTCTCTTTATCCCACTCAACCGCCATAAATTTCTCTGGCTCTTTCTGATAGCCACGAATATTACGGCAGGATTCATGGTGAACCACCAGTCCTTTACCTGGGCTGACGTGCGCGACTATCGGATCGCCAGGAATCGGTCGGCAGCATTTGGCGAAGGTAATCAGCACGCCATCGGCACCCTTGATCGGCAGCTTACTGCGTGAGTGATTCGCTGACTGAACCGGCGGAACCTGTTCATTCTGCTGCAGATTCTTCGCCACGACCACGCTCATTGCGTTACCCAGACCGATCTCTGCCAGCAAATCGTCCAGCGAGGCGAGCTTCATACGCTCAAGCTCTTGCTGAAGATTTTCCGCAGGGATCTCGGCCAGTTTACGGCTGCCGCCCAGCGCATGATTCAGCAGACGACGTCCAAGGCTGACGGAGTCATCGCGTTTCAGGTTCTTTAACAGCTGACGGATTTTGGCACGCGCTTTCGAGCTGACGACGAAGTTAAGCCATGCGGCATTCGGACGCGCACCCGGAGCGGTAATAATTTCCACCGTCTGGCCACTGGTAAGCGGTTGCGACAGCGGATAAGGCTGGCGATCGACTCGTGCGCCAACGCAGGCATGACCGATATCGGTATGCACGGCATAGGCAAAATCGACCGGAGTGGCATCCGCTGGCAGTTCGACGATGCGGCCTTCAGGGGTGAAAACGTAAATCTCATCGGGGAACAGATCGGATTTTACGCTTTCGATAAATTCAAAGGAGCTACCGGCGCTCTGCTGCAGCTCCAGCAAGCTTTGCAACCAGCGCTGGGCGCGAATCTGCGCCGTAGTGCTGCTTTCGCCCTGTTCTTTATAAGCCCAGTGTGCGGCAACACCCATTTCTGCCATCTGATCCATATCTTCAGTACGAATCTGCACTTCAACCGGCACGCCGTGCGGCCCAATCATTGAGGTATGCAGCGACTGATAGCCGTTGGCCTTCGGGATGGCAATATAATCTTTTACTCGTCCTGGGCGCGGCTTATACAAGCTATGCATCTGGCCCAACACGCGATAACAGGTGTCCACATCGCGGACGATTACGCGGAAGGCGTAAATATCCATGATTGAGTGAAAACGCTGCTCTTTCAGGTGCATCTTGCAGTAAATCGAGTAGAGATGCTTTTCGCGACCGCTGACGCGACAGGAAATACCGGCTTCCTGCAGGCGACCGTCAATTTCAGAGAGGATCTTCTGAATCATCTCTTTACGGTTACCACGCGCCGCTTTCACGACCTCTTTGATAACGCGATAGCGGTTAGGATAAAGCGCCTCAAAGCCCAGCTCTTCCAGCTCGGTTTTCAGGTGATGAATACCGAGACGGTGAGCCAGCGGACTGTAAATCTCCAGCGTTTCCAGCGCGATGCGGCGACGCTTGTCCGGGCGCAACGACCCGAGGGTACGCATGTTGTGTGTGCGGTCGGCCAGCTTGATCAGAATGACGCGGATATCCTGCACCATCGCCATGATCATCTTGCGAAAGTTTTCTGCCTGCGCCTCTTTCTTATCGCGGAATTTCAGCTTATCCAGTTTGGATACGCCTTCAACCAGTTCGGCAACGCTTTTGCCAAACAGCTGTTCCATATCCTGATAAGTCGCGGGAGTGTCTTCAATCACATCATGCAGAAGCGCGGCCATGAGTGTTTCATGGTCGAGCTTCATTTCAGCGAGAATACAGGCGACAGCAACCGGGTGAGTGATATAAGGCTCACCGCTGGAGCGTGTCTGTCCCTCGTGGGCATCACGTGCGACAAGGTAAGCTTGCTTGAGGCGCTTAATTTGGTCCTCAGGCAAGTATTTTTCAATCAGCTGATTGAGGCTTTCAAACAGATACAAGGCGAGCCTTCCGGCAACTAATTAACGACGACCTTCAGCGATAGCGGTAACTGCCTGTAATTCAGCGGCTTCCTGCTCTTGCTGTTCCTGACGATCACGTACGTCCAGAATCTGGTTAGTGATCAGACCTTCTTCGATTTCACGAAGAGCGATAACGGTAGATTTATCGTTTTCTTCAGGAACCAGTGCATCTTTACCGCCAACCTGCATCTGACGTGCGCGACGTGCAGCGACCAGAACCAGGTCAAAACGGTTACCAATTTTCTCTACTGCGTCCTGTACGGTTACGCGTGCCATAAGTGTGATACTCCACGGGTGACGAAATGACTCGGCATCATACTGAAAGTGTCTTCAGTCTGCCAATAGTTTGCTGATTAAAGCATCATGTCGGGCTTTTTGACGGCCCATTCGCAGACGCTCGGCACGAATGATATGTTTAAGATCTGAGACTGCCAGATCAAAATCATCATTCACAATTAAATAGTCGTACTCAGCGTAATGGCTCATTTCCGCGACGGCCTGTGCCATACGCTTCGCGATCACCTCTTCGCTGTCCTGCCCACGACCGCGCAAACGGCGATCGAGTTCATCTTTGGACGGTGGCAACACAAAAATGCTGCGAGCCTGTGGCATTCTCTGCCGAATCTGCTGGGCGCCTTGCCAGTCGATATCGAGAAAAACATCCACCCCGGTGGAGAGCACTTGCTCAATCGCCTTGCGGGATGTGCCGTAATAATTACCAAAAACTTCAGCATGCTCAAGGAAAGCATCTTCCTGAATCATCGTTTCAAACGCGTGTTTGGAAACGAAGAAGTAATGCTCACCGTGATTCTCACCGGGACGAACGCTACGCGTGGTGTGTGAAACGGACACCTGGGTATCGTACAGCGGTTGCGTTTTCAACAGTGCCTGAATCAGACTGGATTTACCCGCGCCGCTAGGGGCGGAAACAATAAAAAGCGTGCCTTGAGCCATGATTTTTCTTGAAGTGTCTTAAAATGCGGAGTCTGTTTCCTGCACAGTATACACAGCTTCAGCCCGCCATGCAGCGTTTGCACTCTTCCGCGACGTTTTTTCTTCTTTTCCTCGGCAAACTACGCAGTTTTATCGGTCATTTTTCGCCTTGCAGAAAATCTTTTGGACGTGCTTTCCAGCGTTTGCAGCTGCCGATGGTGTTTTTAACCGCAGCCCTCTTTACTGGTAGCAGGTCAATAAAGGAGAAACACCATGGCAGGGATGCGCTGGCTGGCACTAACGGCGTTGTTGTTCAGTCCGATCGGGCAGGCTATCTGTCCGGTATGGGCGCCGGTAACCGCACGCGAGGAGATCGCGCAATTACAACATCAGCTTAATCAATGGGATGAAGCTTACTACCAGCAAGGCGAAAGCCCGATCGATGACGCACTGTATGACAGCCTGCACCTGCGTTTGCAGCAGTGGCAGCGCTGTTTTCAGCCCGCGCAGGCACCTCGCGAGCCGCAAACCGGTCAGGGCAATCATTACCATCCGGTCGCTCACACCGGAGTAAAAAAGCTGGCGAACCAGCAGGCGGTTGCGCACTGGATGCAGGACAAAGATGCGCTGTGGATCCAACCCAAAGTGGATGGCGTGGCGGTTACGCTGGTGTATCAGCAGGGAAAGCTGGTTGATGCCATCAGCCGTGGCAACGGAAAGCAGGGAGCATCATGGCTTGAAAAAGTGAAAAAAATCACAGCAGTACCGCAGAAAATCTCTACCGACCGCCAACAAGTTGTATTGCAGGGCGAACTGTATCTGCCGATGACCGATCATCAACAGGCAATCGCAGGCGGCGCGAATGCGCGTGCTCAGGTGGCGGGGGCGCTGATGCGCCACAGCGATTCTCCGTTACTTAGCAAACTGGGAATATTTATCTGGGCCTGGCCCGATGGCCCTTTATCGCTGTCGGAGCGATTAGCTCAGCTCAGTGCCTTTGGTTTTGGTGTGGAATCGCACTGGACAGAACGCATTGAAACCGTTGATCAGGCCGCGCACTGGCGCGAGCAGTGGTTCAGGCAGCCGCTTCCTTTTGTCACTGATGGCGTGGTGTTACAACGTGAGCAGCGTTCGGCCGGCAAACACTGGTTGCCGGGGCAGAGTGATGAAGTTGCCGCATGGAAATATCCACCGCCGGTGGTTGCTACGGAAGTGATATCGATTGATTTTCCGATTGGCCGTACCGGAAAAATTGCCGTGGTGCTGAATGTAGTGCCGGTGCAGCTGGATGATAAAAACGTGCGGCGGGTCAGTCTGGGCTCAGTTCAACGCTGGCAAGAAGCGGATATCGTTGCCGGTGACCAGGTGACGATCGGTCTGGCAGGGCAAGGGATACCGCGCTTCGAGGGGGTAGTGTGGCGTGTAAAGCAGCGGCAAAAAGCGATCGCGCCCGATCCGCAGGATCATCATTATCTGAGTTGTCTGCAAAACACGCCGGTGTGTCGTGAGCAGTTCCTCGCGCGATTAGCCTGGCTCAGTCAGAAACCGGTGCTGGATATGCCGGGCATCCAGCGCCGTAGCTGGCAGCGATTAATGCAGATGGACAGCTTCAGTCATCTGTTTTCATGGCTCACGGTTAGCGTTGGACAACTGCATGCCCTGCCGGGGATCAGTGAAGCCAGAGCGCAGCACCTTTGGCACAGCTTCCAATTGAGCCGTCAGCAACCTTTTAAACGCTGGGTTAAGGGGCTTGGCGTCCCGCTACCGGAAGCGGCCCTGAATGCCATGCCGGATAACAGCTGGCAGCAATTGCTGGATCGGGATGAGCAAAGCTGGCAAACGCTGCCAGGCGTTGGTGAGACGCTGGCGAAGCGCATCACCGTTTTTCTTGCTGATGAAAGCGTCAGAAGCCTGATCGCTTTTCTGCAGCAGGAGCTTGAAATGCCTTAGCCCGCACAGGTGCAGATGTTGCCGTTTTTCCAGGCGCCTTAATGTTCGGGGTGCGGATAGTTAAAGATTGGCAGTCCCAGCTTGAAGCGCAGCGCCAGCAATCGGGCAATAAAGCCAGCCAGCAGAGTAATAATGATGATGAACTCATGTGACAGAGGAGTCTTCAGCAGCAAGATGTAAAGCCAGCTGGAGGCGAAGGCAATACCGGCGTAAAGCTCTTTCTGAAACACCAACGGTATGCGGTTACAGAACATATCGCGTAATACGCCACCAAATACGCCGGTGATAACCGCGCTGATAGCCGCAATGATCGATGCATGCCCCATATCCAGCGCCACTTTAGTACCAATAATTGAAAACACCACCAGACCTAACGCATCAAGCACCAGAAAGACTTTGCGCAGGTGTGTCATCAGTGGAGCAACCACGGTAGTGACTACCGCGGCAGCAGCAACAATCATGATGTATTCCGGATGTTTAACCCAGCCAAGGGGGTAATGGCCAAGCAGCATATCGCGCACCGATCCACCACCAATAGCGGTAACAGACGCGATGATAATTACGCCAAACATATCCATTTTACGACGTCCTGCAGCCAATGCGCCGGTCATCGCTTCTGCAGTAATACCAATGATATAGAGGACGGTAAGTAACATGGGCAACTCCTGAAAAATCGCCGGCAAGACTAAGTGCTTAATGCACGGAAGACCACTGAGATTTTCTAAGGGTAATCGGTCAGGATTAATTTAACTGATGATGATGTGCTGTTTATAGCATATTTAACAACAGGTTATATAAAAATCTTTGCAGTGGCACTATTAGTTTAATTTATTAGCAGATCGCTTAAATCCAGATGTCTGTGTCTCTGCAAGCTGATCATCGGCAAGAGATAATATGCCACTGATGGCGAGGGTATCGCTGCATAAATTTATAAAATATTTATGAAACCATTTAGATTCTGTTGAAAAGTGTCGCGTTAATTATATAGCACATAATGTGCGGTATTTATCATCGCTTGCAGATGAGAAAGATAAATACGTAATTATTTTATCTGTTGATAATAAATATTTGATCTGGGGCCAATTGCAAAGTGGCTTTTTTTTCTTGCGTCTAATCAAGATGATACACAGGTATTAATGAGCGGAATGAAAACACACAAGCATGATATCATCTTTTTTTCTTCAGATGCCCTGGCAGCAGCAGGGTTATGTGAAGTTTTGAATCATTTACCGGTAAAGTTGAAAGTGTTGGCAGTGGAAGATATGCATGACATTGTTTTCCATTGTGAAAAATATCGGCCAAAGCTGGTTGTCTATTTATTTCATGAAAATATGCCGTTAGGCGGAGTTCTTCAACGCATCTTTACCCATCAGCGAAATTATCCGGATGTTCGCCAGTTAATTATTACCTGCAAACTCCTTCCGATTTTTTCTGCATTTATGCAGTATTTTACCACCGTTAATGTCATATCCCTCAAGACGCCGCTGGTTGAGTTATCCTGGCTGCTTACCACTGAACTGATGGGGTTACGCGGGCAGCTGCAGAATGATCATTGTGCAGATGTGATGCTTTCCGATCGTCAGTTGAAAATATTATTAATGCTTTCATGGTCATACAGTGCAGAGCAGGTGGGGCAACGGCTGGGTATTACCGATAAAACGGTATACGCACATAAACTGAACGCACTGACGCGTTTGCAGATTCATAGCAGGCATGACATCGCCGATCTGTTTGCGGTAATTGATGAGTTAAGAATGATCGTAACCATGCTGCGCTGTCGGCCTAAAGAGAAAGAGGTGGCAGAGATTCGTACTGACAAAATCATGCCACCTTTGGTATGGAAGAATACCAGATAGGCGCTGTCAGGAAGTCATTAGCGCATGTAAGGTTTGCAGGTCGCGTTTTATCCACGCAATATCGTGTTCAAATTTCTCATCTGACATCAAAGGTTGGCGGAAAATGGTGACGACAACTTCAGCCCCTTCCTGATTGGCGATAATGCGCATCGGTATATAAATCTCTTTACCAAAGCCGGTATCTACGTAGTGATCCATCACACCTAATGCATTGTATCCGGTAAAGCGAATTTTTATCGTGCCTTCCGGACCTTTAGCTTTCCAGTAATGTCCTTCCTGAACTAATGGTGCGTGGCTCAGGCCAGAGGCCCACTTTGAGAAATATTCAGGTTTCCAGATGGTTTCATAAAGATCCATCCAGTTGCGTGGAATGGTCAGGCTGATCGAGCGTGATGGCAGCATGCTATCTCCTGAAATAGGGTCGATAAATGATTTAAGCACCGAACCTGACAGAAGGAAACGGAACGAACAGAATTAGCCACCAGTAGTGAGCTGGCGCAGGTTTTTCCATCGCTGACAGGTACACAGAGCGCTGCCGATCCTGCCAGATTGAAAGGAAAAGCTACTATGCGGGATTAAACACGTTGCACAGATGTCGATAGATTAATAATTTCATATTTCAGATGCAGTATTACTGCATAAAACTCCATTTGATTATGAAATTTAAGGCTTTTTTTGGTATTCTCATTTCAGACCAGGAATGATAATTAAGATTTAATGAACAGTCATTTTAAGGATTGTCTTATTTATGCCTGAGAACCTGGCAAACCAATCATTTAGGGTTGAACAATGGTTAATAATTAAATATATTTCTCTCTCTGGCCATATCGGGGGAAAGTATCATGAGTACACCGGGCTTAATATTGATCGTTTTTTTATTGTTGTTTGTGATTATTTTTTGTTTTTATAAGCATTTGAGTCGCTCATCAAGAACTAAAATTATCTACAAAAAGAAGAAATAATTATCTTCTGAAATTAATATCGATTGATTTTTGGCGATTAATTAAGAATCTTAACTTCCGGAAAGTTATCAATATCCGGAATGGATCAGCTTACGTTATTCGGGGTACTGAAATGTATAGCGTCCATTCGAACGACAGCTTGCTGAAATTTTCTATTTCTTCAGTCGTGTCTTATTTAAAAAATGACAGGGGTAAGTCAGGTTTTTCAAAAAGGATATGTTTTACTGACCAATATTATGAGCAACTGGAATCATTAGTCAGTAAGTCTCTCGAAGATGAGAGTGAAATTATTGTCATTTTTACACATCAGCATCACAGTCCCATCAATATTGGTGGTCGTATTATTCTTATTAGTCTTCATACCTCACTGTCCGGTATTTATCAGCTGTTCTTTAATTTATCGGCTAAGCAAGGTTTGTTTTTTAGAGAAGTGATGCTGTCTCAGACTGAAAAGTTGTTTTTATTTTTGTATTATAAGAAATGGAGCGCGAGTATGATTTCTGCATTTCTTGGTGTGCAGGAAAAGACAGTCATTAACACCAAGTATTTTTTAAAGAAAAAATATGGAATCAAAGACGATATTATGTTCGTAACACTGTCGAAGGTTTCCTTTGTCTATTTTAATAGTTTTAGCTAGTTGAGCATAAAAAAAAGCCCGTAATGACTCGGGCTTAGTTTTATTGACTGTCAGCTAAACGGATGCGGAATGCATCACTCGTACCGGGACTGATTTATATGATGGTGTTCCGCTTTCTTTGTCAATATAGTCAAGCGGAACCAGAATGTTGGCTTCAGGATAGTAAGCGCCAACCGAGCCGGGGGCGATGTTGTAAGCAATAACCGTGATATTTTCCAGGCGCAACTTTCTTCCGGATGCCACGGTCTCTATATCCACTAAATCGCCATGCTCCAGCCCGCGTTTATCGAGATCGAGATCGTTCATAAACAGGATATCGCGCCGGCCAAATACGCCACGATAACGATCGTCCATCGCATACACCGTGGTGTTGTACTGGTCGTGGCTGCGCAGCGTAATAAGGCGTAGCACGTCGTCACCCTGCACATCGGCATCCTCATGAACCCCGTTGAACACTGAGAACATGGCTTTGCCTGAGGCGGTTGGCCACTTAAGTTCGGTAGGAGGCAGTGGCATGCGAAATCCACCCGGGATAGCGATGCGCTGGTTATAGTTGTCAAAACCCGGAATGGTTTTCTCAATCAGGTCGCGAATCTTGCTGTAATCCGCTATCAGTTCCGCCCAGGGTACTTTAGTGTCTGGTAACACCGCGCTGGCCATGCCGGCGACAATTGCCGGTTCCGAGCGCAACAGCGGCGAAGCCGGCTTAAGTTTGCCTGAGGAAGCATGCACCATCGACATCGAGTCTTCCACGGTTATTGCCTGCCGACCAGTGGCCTGCGTATCAAGCTCAGTGCGGCCCAGACAAGGCAGAATATAGCTCTCTTTGGCAACCAGTAAATGCGAACGATTAAGTTTGGTACCGATATGGACACTTAAATCCAGCGCTTTCATGGCCGGAAAACATTTTTCGGGGTCGGGTAAGGCGACGGCGAAATTGCCGCCAAGACAAATCAGCGCCTTCGACGTGCCGTCGACCATTGACTGCATCGCTCTGACCGCGTCGTGCCCATGCTGCTCTGGAGGAGCAAATCCAAATACCTTTTCCAACTGTGCCAAAAAGGCTTTTGAAGGTTTCTCGGTAATGCCGACGGTTCTGTTGCCCTGCACATTGGAATGGCCGCGCAGCGGACAAATCCCGGCACCCGGCTTGCCAAAATTCCCACGCATTAACAGCAGGTCGGCAATTAAGCGCACGGTTGCAGTGCCTTTATTATGTTGGGTTACGCCCATGCCATATGTCACGATAGTTGCATTGGATTTAGCATAGGCGACCGCGACTTGTGTAAGCTGCTGGCGCGTCAGCCCGGACTCATTCTCGATATCCTGCCAGTCAGTAGCGGACAGATCGGCAACTGAGAGATCAAAGCCTTGCGTATGTTCCGCGATAAAATCACGATCGATAACATTGCCCTGTTCATCATCAAGTACCAACAGCGCCTTCATTATTCCTTTCAGAGCGGCGGCGTCGCCACCGGCTTTGACCTGAAAGTAGGTCGAGGCGATATCCGTTGAACTGTAGGTTGCCATCTCAATCACGTTCTGCGGATCGGCAAAACGTTCGAGTGCGCGTTCGCGCAGCGGATTAAACACGATGATGGGCACGTTGCGTCGGGCCAGTTCATGCAGGGTGCCCATCATACGTGGATGATTGGTGCCCGGATTATGCCCGATTGAGATAACCAGCTCTGCATCGTCGAAGTCATCCAGCGATACGGTGCCTTTGCCAATGCCAATCGACTGCGGTAGTCCAACACTGGTGGCTTCGTGGCACATATTGGAGCAGTCGGGAAAGTTATTGGTGCCGTATTCGCGGGCGAACAGCTGAAACAGCCACGCAGCTTCATTGGATGCACGGCCAGAGGTATAAAACTCCACCTGGTCCGGCGACGGCATATTACGCAGAATTTCACCGATACGGTTGAAAGCCTCGTTCCACTCGACCACGCGCAGGGTATCGGTATCAGGATCATAGGCCAGTGGATGCGTCAGGCGGCCATAACCCTCTAATTCATAATCTGTTTTCTGCAACAGTGAGCTGACGGTGTTCTGCGCCAGAAACTCCGGCGTGACGCGTTTGCTGGTCGCTTCCCAGGTCACCGCTTTCGCACCGTTTTCACAAAACTGGAATGTCGAGTGGTGCTCTTTGTCTGGCCAGGCACAACCGGGGCAGTCGAAGCCGTCTGGTTGATTGGTGCGTAACAGCGTTCCCGGCGCTTCCAGCGCATCCATTTGTGTGCGCACGGAGATTGCCGTCGCTTTCAGCGCGCCCCAGCCACCGGCGGGGCCGTCATACGAGTGAATTCCCGGAACTGCGCGTCTTTTTTTTATCATATGTACTCCTGCACGACTTGCTTTAGGGTAAAGGTTGCTGGCAACCAACTGAAACCAGTTAATGGGTTTAGCTTAGACGGCGATAAATCTTTACGCCAAAAGGGCTATCAGGGCAGGGGGGGGAGGTGATTTCAGTAAAGATGGGACCGTGGTCCCATCGAAAAAAACCGTTAGTTCTGTATCCAGTCGTTAATCAATCACTGCGCCCTTATCGAGAATCATATCCGGGCCTTGTTTGATATTAAGAGTTAACCCGCTGGTAGTTAATTCAGCATTGCGCACCCGCACGCCTTCGTTGGCATCAATACGGACATTTTCAAAAGTAAAACCACTCAGTGGCGCTTCCGGCACACCGATAATAAAGGCCGCCGCTTTACTGTTACCGGTGGAGGTCAGATTTGATACGGTAATATTGCTGAAGTGAGGCGTTTTAACCGCATCAAATGGCTGTTTTGCATCACTGTCCGGTGGATAGATTTGCTCACCGAGGGTAAATCCACCCTCGGCCACCATTTTGTCTACTTCGGCTTGCACGATAGGCGCCGCCTTATAATAGCCAGAAAAGACCAGCGGCACTTCGACATCAACCATGGTGGTATTGCGGTATACGATATTCTTTACTTCACCGCCTTTACCGCGCGGCGTTTTAATGCGGATGCCATACATCGAGCCAATAAACCGATTATTTTCCACCAGCACGTTATTGACGCCACCGGAAGTCTCACTGCCGATGGAGATGCCCCGCCCCTGTAATAAGGTGTTATTGGCGATATAAATATTATCTACCGCGCCATCAGGGTAACGCGCTGAGGGTTTCTCTGCTTTGATCGCAATATGGTCATCGTTGCAGTCAATGTAGTTATTAGTGATGCGGATATTTCGGCTGTCAATCGGATCAATGGCATCGGTGTTAGGTGCATGCCAGGGTGAAGTGATTCTGGTGTTATTGATATCGATATTACTGGAATTACGCATCACAACGTGAAAACTTGGCGAATGAGTCAGGTGAACGCCGTCTACCAGTACGTTATCAGCGCGGGTCATATAAATCAGGCGCGGACGATCGGTACCGCCTTTTTTGCCGGTTGCGCGGATGTTCTCACGCCATCTTTCCCACCATACGGCACCCTGGCCATCAATGGTGCCTTCACCGGTAATGGCGACGTTGCTGACGTCGGCAATACTGATAAATGGCAGCCACTTATTTTCGGCTTCGCCATACTTATTTTTTTGACTGGCCCGATAAGCGCTAACCTCAGTGGAGGCGACAATAGTGGCATTTTTTGCCAGATTCAGTCGGATATTACTCTTCAAAAATAGCGGATTAACCAGATAGTTCCCGGCAGGAACCTGCACCGTACCGCCGCCGGCAGCTGCACAATCATCTATCGCTTTCTGGAAAGAATCGGTATTTAACGCAATTTGTAATCGATGGCCTTCAGCACCGTATTGCGTGACATCACAGACCTTATCCGGAAATTTGACGGACGAGGCGGCAGAAGCGACGCCAGCAGTGGCGAACAGGCAGGAAGCCATTACAGGTAACACAAGACGAGTATACATGCTGATCCTTTGCTGGGTAGATTAATGAAACACTGTTTCATTAATCTACAGAGTTCGGTAAACCGGCATAACTCTGGCGATCGCAAATCGTGATGACAGTCGGTTATTCGCGCAAAATTATAGGCAAATGCCTGAATGATGATGGGCGATTGCAAAGAATGGCTGCATTGATCCAAAAGGAACATATGACAATTATCGGCAAGATAATAACGATAAATAAAAGGCACTGTGGCGCCACCGCTTCCATACTCGATGACATAAAGCCAGGTATGCTCATTGAGTTGGCGTGATGAAATGAGCTTATCATTATCATGACTCTCTGTTTGCACGCTGATAAGAACAAAGGCAGCCAGATCATCATCATAGAGTGAGTGGGGGGGGTATTAGCACGATGCTGCGAATACCCGAATTATTTCCGTCTGACCAGGCTGATAGTTTCCTGCCGAGGCTTAAATTTATGGCTGGAGCAGCTCGCTTGCCTAAAATCGGCTGAGTCTAATCGTGAAATTAAAAAGCCCTGAAAACAGGGCTTTATTTGTAATATAACTGGCGTGCAAGGTTTATTCGATATTCTGAATCTGCTCACGCATCTGCTCGATCAACACTTTTAGCTCAATGGCGGAAGTGGTGATATCAGCATTAATCGATTTTGACGCCAGCGTGTTAGATTCGCGGTTAAATTCCTGCATCATAAAGTCGAGACGACGACCTACCGCCTCTTTCTTCTTCAGAATGTTATAGGTCTCTTTAACGTGCGCATCGAGGCGATCCAGCTCTTCAGCGACATCTATACGCTGGGCCATCATCACCAGCTCCTGCTCAAGCCGGTTATTCTCCAGCTGAACTTCCGCTTCTTCCAGTTTGGTGACCAGACGCTCACGCTGCCATTTCACGACTTCCGGCATCTGTGCACGGACTTTGGTGACTTCGCTACTGACACCTTCCAGACGCTGTTCAATCAGTGATTTCAGCGCAGCACCTTCGCTTTCACGCGCAGCAATGAAATCATCAATCGCACCGTCGAGCGCCTTCATCAGCTCGACAGTAATGGCATCAAGATCCTGATCCTGTGCTGACATCACGCCAGGCCAGCGCAGGATATCGACCGGATTAATCTCACCCTCGTCGCTCTGCATTTTGACCCAGTTGGCCGCCTGCACCAGCTGCTTAGCCAGCGCTTCATTCAGAATCAGTGAACTTTGTGCGCTGGGATCGGCATCGAAACGCAGGTTACACTCGATTTTTCCGCGCGTCAGGCGGTTACGCAGGCGCTCACGAATCACCGGTTCCAGGCTGCGGAACTGTTCCGGCAGGCGGATATAGGTTTCCAGGTAGCGTTGATTAACGGAACGGAGTTCCCAGGCTGCGCTGCCCCATTCGCCTTTGGTTTCACGCCGTGCGTAGGCTGTCATGCTGCGGATCATTTTGCGTACCTGTATGCTGAGAAAGATAAATGAATTATAGCGATGGCAGGCCGGTCATGATAGGCATTCCCGTCAAAACCCATTATTTTGGCTGATGCAGTTCTCTTCAATTCAATAAGGATTAACGATGGCAATAATAATAAATCCGCGGCGCGTAAAACTGATGATGGTGGCCGCGACGTTAGTTCTCAGCGGTTGTGTTGCTCCGCAGAAAACCACGACCGCGCCGGTTTGCGCTATCGGCGATGCCATGATGCAAACCACACTCTACTTTGGAATGAACCGCCCGAACGGGCCAGTGATTAGCCCTGCGGAGTGGCAAGCGTTTATCGATAAAGACGTGACGCCACGCTTTAAAGACGGGCTGTCGGTGTTTGAGGCCAGGGGGCAGTGGTTGGGCAATGATGGCAAGCTGGCACGGGAAGACAGCAAAGCGCTGTTGCTGATTCATGGGACGGACAATGAAAGTGGTCAGCGGATTGAAGCGCTGCGCACTCTTTACCAACAGCGTTTTAATCAGGATTCGGTGATGCGGGTTGATGCCCCGGTGTGTGTGGCATTCTGAATGAATTTCCGGCGGCTGGCACCGCCGGAAACCGTTTTACAGCATCAGTCCGGCAAAGGCTGCCGACAGCAGGCTGACCAGCGTCGCGCCATACACCAGCTTCAACCCAAAGCGGGAAACCACATTTCCCTGCTGCTCGTTCAGCCCTTTAATCGCACCAGCAACAATGCCGATGGACGCGAAGTTGGCAAATGAAACCAGGAACACCGACAGAATGCCCAGCCCGCGCGGCGTCATTTCTGCGGCGATTTTCTTCAGCTCGATCATCGCAACAAATTCATTGGCGACCAGTTTGGTAGCCATAATGCTGCCAGCGCGCAATGCGTCCTGTGCAGGAATGCCGATCAGCCAGGCAAACGGCCAGAAAATATAGCCAAGAATCTGCTGGAAGCTGATGCCAAATACCGCGGCAAACAGTGCGTTGACCGCCGCAATCAGTGCAATAAAGCCAATCAGCATCGCCAGAATAATCATCGCGACTTTAAAACCGGCCAGAATGTATTCGCCGAGCATTTCAAAGAAACTCTGATCTTCATGCAGCTTATCCAGCTTAATCTCTGGCTCATCACCTGCCGGTGTCGGATTGATAATCGACAGAATGATAAAGGTGCTGAACATATTGAGAATCAGCGCCGCAACAACATACTTCGCATCGATCATCGTCATATACGCACCAACAATCGACAGTGAAACGGTCGACATGGCGGTTGCTGCCATCGAATAGAGGCGACGCGGCGAGATATCAGCCAGAATGCCCTTATAGGCGATAAAGTTCTCCGACTGGCCGAGGATCAGGGTACTGACGGCGTTAAATGACTCCAGTTTGCCCATGCCGTTAACTTTCGACAGCAGCGTGCCAACCAGACGAATCAGCAGCGGCAGAATGCGCCAGTGTTGCAGAATACCAATCAGTGCCGAAATAAAGATGATTGGGCAGAGTACGCCAAGGAAGATAAATGCCAGACCTTGTGAGCTCATGCCGCCAAATACAAAGTCGGAACCTTGCGCGGCGAAGGTGAGCAACGTTTCGAAGAAGCCGGAAACATGCTTAATCACCCATAAACCGCTGGCCGCGTGCAGGAAGAAGTAAGCCAGTACCGCTTCAATTACCAACAGTTGCACGATATAACGCAGACGAATTTTCTTGCGGTCATGACTGACCAGCAACGCAAGGGCAAAAACAACCACCAGCGCCAGTAAAAAATGTAGAAGGTTAGACATAAAAGTTTAGCTTACGGGGGAAAAGACGCATTTATACACAGTTCACGGCATTTTTCATTAACTCTCTGTTTTCGGAATTAAAAAATATTGCGCTCAGGCGTCGGTAGGCAGCAGCGCCCTAAGTCCGTATAATGCGCAGCCATTATTCGCAAGCCGGAGAGAAACCATGCGTCCAGCAGGCCGTAGCGCACAACAGGTGCGTCCCGTCACATTGACCCGTCACTACACCAAACATGCAGAAGGTTCTGTGCTGGTTGAATTCGGCGATACTAAAGTATTGTGCACCGCTACCATCGAAGAAGGCGTGCCGCGCTTTCTGAAAGGGCAGGGGCAAGGCTGGGTGACCGCCGAGTACGGCATGTTGCCACGCGCCACTCATAGCCGTAACGCGCGTGAAGCGGCGAAAGGCAAGCAGGGCGGCCGTACCCTGGAAATTCAGCGTCTGATTGCACGTTCACTGCGTGCAGCGCTGGATCTGAAAGCGTTGGGCGAGTTTACCATCACTCTTGATTGCGATGTGTTGCAAGCCGATGGCGGCACCCGTACGGCGTCCATCACCGGTGCCTGTGTGGCGCTGGCCGATGCGCTGAATCACTTAGTGGCGCAGGGCAAACTCAAAGCAAACCCAATGAAAGGGATGGTCGCGGCAATTTCGGTCGGCATTGTGGGCGGTGAAGCGCTATGCGATCTTGAGTATGTGGAAGATTCCGCGGCCGAAACTGATATGAACGTGGTAATGACTGAAGACGGTCGGATGATCGAAGTGCAGGGAACGGCTGAAGGCGAGCCGTTCAGCCACGACGAGCTGTTGAAGCTGCTGGCGCTGGCGCGAGGTGGCATCGACAGCTTAATTCAGGCGCAGAAAGCGGCGTTAGCAAACTGATTTTTACAGGCGACCAGAGAGTCGCCTTTTTTATGATTAAAATTTGAGGAGAGACCTATGAAACCCTGGCAGCGCCAGTTTATCGAGTTCGCACTGAACAAGCAGGTATTAAAATTTGGTGAGTTCACGCTGAAGTCAGGCCGTAAGAGTCCCTATTTCTTTAACGCTGGTCTGTTTAATACCGGACGCGACCTGGCACTGCTGGGCCGTTTCTATGCCCAGGCGCTGGTGGATTCATCTATCGATTTTGATTTGCTGTTTGGGCCGGCTTACAAAGGTATCCCGATTGCGACCACCACGGCGGTTGCGTTGGCCGATCATCATGAGCGTGATGTGCCATACTGCTTTAATCGTAAAGAAGCAAAAGATCATGGCGAAGGCGGGATGCTGGTCGGTAGTCCATTACAGGGCCGTATTATGCTGGTCGATGATGTGATTACCGCCGGAACGGCAATTCGCGAATCGATGGAGATCATTGCGGCACAGGGTGCGACGCTGGCCGGAGTACTGATTTCACTGGATCGCCAGGAGCGTGGACGTGCGGATATTTCTGCGATTCAGGAAGTGGAGCGCGATTATCACTGCAAAGTGACTTCCATCATCACTCTGCAAGATCTGATCGCTTATCTCGAAGAGAAGCCGGAAATGGCCGACCACCTGGCGGCAGTTCGTGCTTATCGTAAAGAGTACGGCATCTGACAAAACGCCCTGACTGGCGCGGAGAAAACGCGTGGAAAACCATCTATATGCAGGAAAATCCGCAACCGCAGTGGGTCGTGCGGTGCGGCGGTTACAGTCTCAGGGCTTTATTTCATCAGCAACTCATCACGCTATTCTGCAATTAATTGGTGCGCGTCCGGATGCGCAGGGATGGCTGCTGTTTCTGCGCGCGACCTTTGCGTTGATCGGCACACTGGCCATGGTATGCGGCGTGATGTTCTTTTTCGCATGGAACTGGGCGGCGTTACCACGGATGGTTAAATTTGCCCTGGTTGAAGGGGCGATCGTCGCGCTGGCGGTAGTGGTCTGGTGGCGCTGGGCACAGCTGAGCGGGCGACTGGCGTTAGTCGCCATTGGCATACTGATTGGCGTGCTGTTTGCAGTATATGGTCAGATTTATCAGACCGGTGCCGAAAGCTGGACCTTATTCCGTGCCTGGGCGATGGCTTTGTTTGCCTTAGCCTGCTTTGCCCGCCTGACGGCGCTGTGGTTTCTCTGTTATTTAGTTGCCAATATCGCTTTTGTGCTGTGGCTCGGTGGCTGGCAGGACTTTCCCTTTCTGCAGAATTTCAGCCTGATTTATCAGCTGGCGCTGGTTGTCGCGCTGATTGCCTGGTTTACGGCGACCCGCCGCACCGACTGGCTGTTTCGAATAATGGCGTTCTGGACGCTGGTGACGCTGACAATAGCCACCGCCAGCGCGCTGTTTGATGATCGTTCACTCTCCGGTGCTGTCAGCGCACTGTTGTGGCTGGCGTTACTGATCGGCGGCTGGCGATTGTTTTATCATCATCAACGCGATCTGTTTAGTCTTACCTGTGGTTTATTCAGCATCAGCAGTCTGCTGGTGGCTGGCGCGATGCGGCTGTTTATCGGCATCGATATTATTCTCACCCTGGTGGTAGCGCTGGTAGTACTCGCTCTGTGTGCGGTGCAGGCCAGCCGCTGGATAATGAAGTGGCGGGCAGAAGAGCCGCAATCGCCGGCCGAAGAGCGGCACGAGCAGCAAAATCTCTGGTTGCGTTTACAGCAGCAGTCGCTCTTAACCGCGCAGCAGATCAGCCAGCTGCAGCAAGAAAGAGATGATGAACTGCCGTGGTACGTGCGCGCCGCGCTGGTAATCAGCGGCTGGTTTGCCGGGCTGCTGGCTTTTGCGCTGCTGGTGCTGGCCTGTTTTCTTTACGGATTGTTCGATCGGTTTGATGCCGGCACTTTTTTACTGATGGCGCTGGTTTGTGGCATCCCCGGCGGGCTATTGCTGCGCAAATCGGGGCTTGCTCAGCAGCAGATTGGTTTGTCCTGGGCGATAGCCTGTACGCTTAGTGTCTGTACGGCAGTGGCGCTATGGACAGATGAACGTAGCTGGATCAGCGGGCAGATGTGGCTGATGTTTGTGCCTGCGCTGGCGCTACTGTTTCTTCTGTTTCGCAATAACTTTTATCGCTTCCTTAACAGCGCAGCGCTGATCTTTTTCCTGATTGGTGGACTGACCTGGTACACCAGCAGTCTGCCGGTGGTGGCTACGGCGGTGGTTACCGTCGGTATCATTCTTGCCGGTATTGACGATCGCTACAGCTGGCGTTTTCGACCGGTATTATCGGGGATGAGCTGCGGGCTGTTGCTGTTGTGTTTCTATGGTTCTGTGCCGCTGGATGGCCTGGCGTTAATAGAGGAGTTTGCTCCGCGTGATAGCGATTTCTCCACGCTTAACGAGGGCATTGCTGCTGGTCTGCTGATCGCGGCTTTGATTCTCGGCCGACGCGAAGGTATGCCGGGTGCCTGGCAACTGCTGTTGATTGCCACGGTGCTGGCCGCGATGAGCCTGTTTGCACCGGGTATCGCGCTGACCTGGCTGTTACTGCTGCTGGCGCGTTACCAGAACAGCAAAGTCCTGATGCTGACGGCAGCGGTGCTGATGGGGCTGTATACACTCGACTGGTATTACTTCCTCGGCATTTCCCTGCTGGATAAAGCGTTAATGCTGTTCGCCGCCGGAGCATTGTTAATTGCGATATCTGTGCTGGCACATCGTCGTTTACAGGAAGGTGAGGATGCGTAAAGGCTTGCTGTTCGTGGTTTTAGCGCTGATTCTGCTGGCGGCTAACCTGGCGATATACCAGAAGCAGCAGCTGCTGGGCAGTGGCAGTGTGATGCGGCTGGAGCTGGCACCGGTAGATCCGCGTGCGCTGATGCAGGGAGATTATATGGCGCTGAACTATGCGCTGAACAGTCATTTGCGCAGCACTGAGATACCCGGCAATCACCGGCTGATTGTTACGCTGAATCCGCAGCGGATTGCCACCGAGGCCGGCTGGGATCGCGGACAGCCGTTAAAGGAGAATCAGTATTATCTGCAGGCGCATCGTGGTAATCAGGGAATAGCGGTTGCCAGTGATGCGTGGTTCTTCGAGGAAGGTCATGCGAAAGATTATATTGATGCGCGTTACGGTGAACTGCGTGTCGCGGAGGATGGCACGGCGCTGCTGGTGGCTTTACTCGACGAACAACTTAAGCCTTTACCTGCAACGCCTTAGCCCTTTATACCAGCTGAGCAGCCAGTAGTGGCCAGCGCGCTTCGAAATCGGCGGTTGGACGGTAGCGAAATTCGGACCGGACAAAGCGTGACAGCATACCTTCGCAGAAGGCCATCAGCTGGCTGGCCAGCAGAGTTTCATCGGTGGTGAAACCTTCGCCTTCCCGCATTTTGCGCTCGCGCATCACCTGGCGTAACTGGACTTCAATTCGCTCGAACAGCTGATTAATACGGCCTTGCAGGCGATCCTGTTCAAACATTAACGCATGACCAGTCAGAATTCGCGTCAGGCCCGGATTACGCTCACCAAAGCCGAGAATAAGCTGAACGATCAGGCGCAGGCGTGGCAGCGTCTCTTTTTCATCACTTAATATCAGGTTGATACGGGTTATCAGGCTGTCTTCAATAAACTCGATCAGACTATCAAACATCCGCGTTTTACTGGGAAAGTGCCGGTAAAGCGCCGCTTCGGACACGCCAACATTGGCCGCAAGTTTGGCGGTAGTGATACGCTGGCTACCATCACTGGACTCCAGCATTTGCGCCAGAGCCTGCAATATCTCCTCGCGACGATTCCTTTTCGCACTCTTTTTTTCTGCCATGACTTAAAAGACCCCTGAAAATTCACCATAAACGGGCAAATACCCACGTAACATCCGTGAGAGGGCGTCTCACGGCGTTAAAATTATATCGTTACGGGGATGGTTCGTTATGTGTTACTGGCGACCGGAGTGGCCAAAGCCACCTTCACCACGCGCGCTGGCATCAAAATCCTCGACCAGATTAAACTCGGCCTGAACCACAGGCACGAAAACCATCTGTGCGATGCGCTCACCGGGTTGAATAGTGAAGCTGTCTTGCCCACGGTTCCAGACGGATACCATCAGCTGGCCCTGATAGTCAGAGTCAATCAGCCCCACCAGGTTGCCCAGTACGACGCCATGTTTATGGCCCAGCCCGGAGCGTGGCAGGATCACTGCCGCCAGTGAGGGATCGGCGATGTGAATCGCTAAACCGGTCGGAACCAGCGTGGTAACGCCAGGTGCCAGATTGATGGCATCATCAAGGCAGGCGCGCAGGTCAAGGCCTGCCGATCCCGAGGTTGCGTAGGTTGGCAGCGGGAATTCGTTGCCGACACGCGGATCCATAATCTTAACGTCGATTTTTTTCATCATAACGGCTGACAATCTCGTCTATTAACTGTTGGCCAAGGAGTGACTTATCGCTGAGCGGTAAGACTTTTTCTCCCTCCTGCCAAAAAAGGTGAAGAGCATTGGTGTCGCTGTTGAAACCCTGCCCGGCTTTTGAAACATCATTGGCGCAGATTAAATCCAGCTTTTTCCGCGCACGTTTTTGTTGGGCGTATTCTTCCACATTCTGGGTTTCAGCGGCAAATCCTACAACATACGGGCGGCTTTCGCTCATTGCGCCAACGTCCGCCACAATATCGGGGTTTTTTACCATGGTGAGGGTAACTTCATCACCCTGTTTTTTGATTTTTTCTTCGGCAATCGTCGCCGCGCGGTAGTCTGCCACGGCTGCGCTACCAATGAAAATATGCTGACGCGTAATGTGTTCCATCACCGCTTTTTGCATTTCCAGTGCGGTGGTGACATCAATGCGTTTCACCCATGCTGGCGTCGGTAAATCAACCGGCCCGGCGACCAGCGTGACGTTGGCACCGCGCGCGGCAGCGGCTTTAGCAATGGCAAAACCCATTTTTCCCGAGCTGTGGTTGCTGATATAGCGTACCGGATCGAGCGCTTCACGTGTTGGTCCTGCGGTAATCATAATATTGAGATGTTGCAGGTCGTTGACCGGGGAAGACCATTTAATGGCTTCATCAACCAGCGCTAACGGATCGAGCATGCGGCCTGGGCCAACATCGCCACAGGCCTGGCTGCCGCTGTCCGGGCCCCAGATCATCACACCGCGTTCGGCCAGCAGTTTCAGGTTATGCTGGGTCGGAATCGCGCGATACATCTGCTGATTCATCGCTGGCGCGATGGCAATTGGCGCGGCGGTTGCCAGGCAAATGGTAGTGACCAGATCGTTTGCCATGCCCGCAGCGACGCGCGCAATCAGATCGGCGGTGGCCGGTGCCAGAATCACTAAGTCAGCCCACTTACCCAGCTCGATATGGCCCATGGCGGCTTCTGCTGCCGGGTCGAGCAGATGATCGGATACCGGATAACCGGACACCGCCTGCAGGCTCATTGGAGTGATAAAAGCTTTGGCAGCGTCGGTCATCACTACCCGCACTTCCGCCCCGCGATCGCGCAGGCGACGCACCAGCTCTGGCGCTTTATAAGCCGCGATACCGCCGCTAACGCCCAATACGATGTGTTTACCGGTTAATCCCATCATAATGTTATCCGCCATCTCTACATTCAGATTGACGCCCTGATTGCGTCACGATTTGTGTATTTTATCACACTCCTGCTGTTCGTCCCTTCCGCTTACTGCCAGCTTTGCGAGCCAGCGCGAAAGCTGACAATTTGCCGCTGTCCATCGACGAGGGTGCGGGGCATTGTGCGTTTATTTCGGGAGAGCAAAGATGAACGTATCATGGCAGCAGTTAATGCCGCGGGAGAAGTTGCAGCAGATGGGAGCGGGGGCGTTAACCGATGCGGAGTTGTTAGCGATATTTTTGCGTACCGGTTCCGTCGGACAGGATGTCATGTCGTTGGCTGCTCAGCTACTGCTGCAATTTGGTTCGCTGTATCATGTAATGACCGCCGATAAGCAGGCAATGGCGGAGGTAACGGGTATTGGCGCGGCCAAATTAGCGCAGTTGCATGCGGTGGCTGAGCTGGGGCGGCGTTTTTTTCGTGCCAGTATGGCGCGCGAAGATGCACTGGCGAATCCGCAGGCGACGCATCAGTATCTGTTGAGCATGCTGGCGCACCAGGAACGCGAAATTTTTATCGTTATTTTTCTCGATAATCAGCACCGGGTACTCGCTTCGCAGGAGATGTTTGCCGGCAGTATCAACAGCGTTGAGGTTCATCCGCGAGAAATTGTGCGGGAAGCGTTAAAAATCAATGCAGCGGCGCTAATTCTGGCGCACAATCACCCCTCGGGGATGGCTGAGCCCAGTGCCGCCGATCGTGATATTACTCGCCAGATAGTCAGTGCGGGTTTATTACTAAATATCAGAATATTAGATCATCTTGTCATTGGTCAGGGTCAGTATGTTTCGTTCGCTGAACGCGGCTGGCTGTAACGCTGACAACTGGACAACAAGGCTGCGTATTGCGCATTTTCTCGCCGGATTTGTTCCCGGATGCCGCTATTTTGCGCGATCCAGCGGGATCTTTATCTGTTCGGGACTTGAGCACTGGCGCTACAGGGCGTATACTACGCCACCTTTGAGAATCTCGGGTTTGGCGTATGGGCCTGCCAGTGGGTTCACACAGAACTCGCTTGGGTGGGCTACTAGCCTGACGAGGCGGCCAAGACCTTATTTTTAAAGCTCGAGCTGATTTGATTTTTGGAGAATAGACATGTCACGAGTCTGCCAAGTAACTGGCAAGCGCCCGGTGAGCGGTAACAACCGTTCCCACGCGATGAACGCGACGAAACGCCGTTTCCTGCCGAACCTGCACTCTCACCGTTTTTGGGTTGAGAGCGAAAAGCGCTTCGTTACGCTGCGTGTATCTGCTAAAGGTATGCGTGTAATTGATAAGAAGGGTATTGATACGGTTCTGGCCGATATGCGTACCCGTGGTGAGAAGTACTAAGGAACTGAATCATGGCTAAAGGTATTCGTGAGAAAATCAAGCTTGTTTCTTCTGCTGGTACAGGTCATTTTTATACCACCACGAAGAACAAGCGTACTAAGCCGGAAAAACTGGAACTGAAAAAGTTCGATCCAGTTGTCCGTCAACACGTACTCTACAAAGAAGCTAAAATTAAATAATTTTGGCGACTTAAGAAAAAACCCGGCTTCGGCCGGGTTTTTTTGTTTTTATGAGACCACAAAATACGAGGAGTTGGCATGCCTGAATTACCTGAGGTAGAAACCAGTCGGCGCGGTATTGAGCCTCATCTGGTCGGTGAAACCATTTTGCATGCGGTAGTGCGTAACGGTCGCCTGCGCTGGCCGGTGTCCCAGGAAATTCAGGCGCTGAGCGATCAGCCGGTGCTGAGCGTACAGCGGCGTGCCAAATACCTGCTGTTAGAGCTGCCGGACGGCTGGATTATTATTCATCTGGGAATGTCCGGCAGCTTGCGCGTGCTACCGGAAGAGATTCCACCGGCAAAGCACGATCACGTCGATTTAGTCATGAGCAACGGCAAAGTGTTGCGCTATACCGACCCGCGCCGCTTTGGTGCCTGGTTGTGGTGTGCCGATTTGCAGGCCAGTAATGTACTGGCGCATTTAGGGCCAGAGCCGTTAAGTGACAGCTTCAATGGTGACTATCTGTTTGAAAAGTCTCGCGGAAAGCGTACGGCGATTAAGCCGTGGTTGATGGATAATAAGCTGGTGGTGGGCGTCGGGAATATCTATGCCAGTGAATCACTGTTTACTGCCGGGATCCTGCCCGATCATCCGGCAATGGCGCTGACGCAGTCGCAGGCAGCGCTGCTGGTCGCAACCATTAAAGCGGTGTTGCTGCGCTCAATAGAGCAGGGCGGGACCACGCTGCGTGACTTTTTACAGACTGACGGTAAACCGGGCTATTTTGCCCAGCAATTGCAGGTTTACGGGCGTGCAGGTGAGCCGTGTCGGGTTTGTGGCAGCTTAATTGAAAGCGCCAGGCATGGTCAGCGCAGCACCTTCTTCTGCCGTACCTGCCAAAAGTGATGGGTGAGAGTGACGGCAGTGATGCCGTCCTTACGCCAGTTTAGCCATCAGCGCGCTGTATACCGGCGCTGGCAGAAAGGCTTGCACATCGCCCTGATGGCGAGCTACCTCTTTAACCAGCGAGGAAGAGATAAATGAATACTCTTCCGACGGCATCATAAATACGCTTTCCAGCGTGGGTAACAGATGGCGGTTCATATGCGCCAGCTGCATTTCGTACTCAAAATCAGACACCGCGCGCAGGCCTCGCACCAGCACATTTGCCTGCTGCGCTTTGGCAAAGTTTGCCATCAGATCGCTGAAACCGACTACTTCAACATTGCCAAGATGTGCGGTCACCTGCTGCGCCAGCGCCACACGTTCATCCAGCGTAAACATCGGCTTTTTACTCGGGCTGGCTGCTATCGCCAGCACGATATGATCGAACATTAGCGCGGCACGCGTGACGATATCGAGATGACCGTTAGTCATCGGGTCGAAAGTACCGGGATAGATCGCCTTGGTGCTCATACGCTACCTTTATTGGCCTGATTCAGCGCCCACAGCGCTGCATATTTGTTGAAGGTGTACTGTGCATTCACCACTGACAGTAACCAACCCTGTTTGCCATCGAGAAAACCGGCTCGCAGCACCAGCGTTTTCAGAAATGCACTGATGGTATGGCTGAACACCGAAAACATACTGCAACTTTTACCCTGCTGATAACGCTGCTTCGCCCAGGCTTCCGCATAGGCAAATTGCTTGCGCTGAAAAGCAGAGAAGTCGCGACAGGTCAGATGCTTGAGATCACCACGTAACGGAACGACATGCGCTTCGCGGGTATCAAGCGACTCATGAACCTGATTATCATTATAGTGATAGTCGCGCGGATAGAGGCGGGTGACGCGATCCGGATACCAGCCGCTGTGACGCATAAAGCGCCCGAGAAACAGATTGCGGCGCGCGATGCTGTAGACGGTGTGCGGTTCCGGGCAGTGAAGCACGCGCTCAATCGAGGCGCGCAGTTCGTCAGTGACCCGCTCGTCAGCATCGATCATCAGAATCATATCGCCAGTGGCATAACTTTGTGCATGCTGACGTTGCAGCCCATAGCCAGGCCACTGTTCAGAATGATAAACCGTAACGTTATGCTGGCGGGCAATCTCTGGTGTTTGATCGCTGCTGCCGGAGTCGAGCAGAATGATTTCATCGGCCCAGCTGACGGAAGCCAGGCAGTCTGGTAACAGCCCGGCCTCGTTTTTGGCGATCATCACCACCGAAAGTCGTTGGCGAGAACTCATTTAATGATTCCGTGGTGGCAAGTGAGGTTCGAGTAACTGTAGCAGACGCTGAAGCGCGCCCTGATTCTGATGCAGCACTTCTACCGCATGACGTCCGTAGTAACGGCGATAGTCATCGTCAGTCAGCAGGGTGCCGATCTCTTTATCCAGCGAATCAGCATCGGTAACGGTGATCAGACCGTCTGCCTGCTGCAGTTTGCTACAGATATCTTTGAAGTTGAAGATATGGGGGCCCATCAGTACTGGCAGGGCATGCGCTGCCGGTTCCAGCGGATTATGGCCGCCGCGCTCAACCAGGCTGCCGCCAACAAAGGCGAGATCGGCAATGCCGTACAGCAGCATCAGCTCACCCATGGTGTCACCAATAACCACCTGCGTACTGCCGGAAGGGATTTCACCGCTGCTGCGCATAATATAGCTTAGACCCGCTTTTTGCGTCATATCACGTGCCACCGTAAAGCGTTCCGGGTGGCGGGGCACCAGGATCAGCAGCAGATCCGGAAAGCGTGTCAGCAATTTACGATGGGCATCAAGAATAATGCTCTCTTCGCCTTCATGAGTACTGGTGGCTATCCACACCGGGCGTCGTGGCGCCCACTGACGACGCAGCGTCACCGCGCGTGCTGCCAGTTCTGGCGTGACTGAAATATCAAATTTCAGGCTACCGGTAACCGTCAGATGTGAACGCTTCAGCCCAAGGCTGACAAAGCGCTCACCGTCTTCCTGATTCTGCGCGGCAATCAGTGTGATGCGTTGCAGTAACTGGCGCATAAACTTGCCAAGCTTTTTATAACCGGCCGCTGAACGTTCTGAAAGGCGCGCGTTGGCAATCACCAGCGGGATTTTTCGATCGTGCAGGGCTTTGATAATGTTGGGCCACAGCTCGGTTTCCATGATGATCACCAATTTTGGGCGGGTGGTATCAAGAAAACGATTAATTGCGCCGGGCAGATCGTAAGGCAGGTAAACGTGATGCACGTCTTTACCAAAAGCAGATTGTGCCCGTTCTGAACCGGTTGGCGTCATGGTGGTGACGGTAATCGGCAGCGTCGGGTAGCGATGGCGCAGCGCACGAACCAGTGGTACGGCAGCAAGGGTTTCACCTACCGAAACAGAGTGCAGCAAAATTCCATCTGGTTTGACTTTACCTGCACAAAAGCCATAGCGTTCCGCCCACCGTTTACGATAGGCAGGGGCTTTTCGACCACGCAACCAGAGGCGAAGCCAAATCAGTGGCTGAATGAGATAGAGCAAGGCGGTGTAAATTGTCGTCATACCGATTTTTACGACACGTGTGCGTCAAACATTATCCAGTGAACAATCCGGCATGGTAGCAGATAACTTGCCTGTGCTCATCTTACTTCATCATGACGTGAGTAATACTTGTTGATAAAGAGAATGCAACTCTGCGGCAAGGCGTTGCGGCGTGTAAGGCAGAATTCTGCTGCGTGCGGCCTCACTCATCGCTGAATCAACGGCTTTCGACGGAATGGCATTAACAGCATCGTTTAATGCTTTGATATCTAATGCATCGCAAACGAAGCCTTCCTGACCCTCAGTAATAAACTCTGCTCCGCCACAGCCGAAGCTGGTAATCACCGGCAGACCGCACGCCATCGCTTCCAGTACCACGTTCGGGAAGGGATCGTACAATGTGGGTAAAATTAAGGCGTCGGCTGCGTGATAGAAAGAGATCACATCCTGCTGTACGCCGACAAAACGGATACGGTCGAGGCAGTTAAGCTGATTTGCCAGCTGCTGATAGCGACTCAACTGCTTATCCTGGCCGACGACGATCAGATAGCGATCGCTGTTGGCCAGTGCCTCAATTGCCGCACGTAAACCTTTACGTTCAAAGCCGGAGCCAACATAGATTAGCGCGCAGGCATCAGCGGGGATATTCAGCTGCTTACGGGTTGCATGGCGCGTGGCTTCGGTTGCCGGCTGGAAACGCTGTGAGTCGATGGCGTTATAGATTACCGCAAATTTTTCTTCCGGTACCTGGAAGCAGCGGATGATGTCACGCTTCACCATCTCCGAGTTACAGATGATTTTCTTCAAAGAGTCGGAGCGGAACATCTGTTCTTCAGCCTGCATTACGTAGTGGTGATAAGGGCTGAAGCGGGTAGCGAAGCGCTGTAGCGGCGAAACAATGCGCGCGCGTTGCTCCAGCCAGACGCGGTGCACGCCATCACCAGCACGGAAAATATCACAGCCTTCAATACGTTCGTGGCTCTGCACGATATCAAACTTTTCCCGCTGCCAGCAGGCGCGTGCGGCCTCGGCGAATCCGCGTTCGCGTGATATGCGACCCCACTTTTTTGGATTGCAGATATGCAGGTGCCAGTCAGGATTTGGCGTGCCTTGCCAGCTGCGGGTGATAATGTTCAGGTCGAGCCGATCGCTCTCCAGCGCTTCCAGCGCGCGGGAGATAAAGCGTTCTGCACCACCGTCAGGGCGATACTTCTGTCTGACAATGGCGAGGCGGACTTTATGCATCCAGATAGCTCCTTGCTGCTGTTACCACCTCTTCCACCGGAATGGCGGCGAGATAGCGCTGTTGAGTGTTGGTATTAATCGCGTCCGGGTCGGGCAGCGGCGCATAGTCACCGGCCCAGATAACCCGGTTTCTTTCGCCCCACGGACGCCAGTGCTGCAGTTTAGTCGGGCCAAAAAGCGCGATGCAGGGCGTACTCAGAGCGGCGGCCATATGCATAGGTGCAGAGTCCACGCCGATAAACAGTTCAGCATCATCGATCAGCGCGGCCAGTTGTGGCAGCGTGAGTTTACCGGCCACTGAGACCACATCGGCGTTTTTACACAGTGACAGAATATTATCGATCATCGCCTGCTCCCGGGCATCCGGTGCGGCGGTCAGCACCACCTTCAGATTGGGATGTGCCAGCTGATCGATCACCGCTGCCACTTTCTCATCTTCCCAGCACTTAAATATCCAGCGTGAAGTTGGCTGAATCACCAGATAGCGGCCGTTGATGTGCTGCTGTTGTAACACCTGACGGGTTTGCTGCAGATCGCTTTCGCTGTAGTGCATTGAGGCGCTGATGCCTTCAATTGGCACATCAAGCGGTTGCAGGGCAGATAAATTTTGCTCCACGGTATGCAGCAGGTGGTGATTATCGGTAGAGACAAGATAGTTATGGCAAAACTGCCACAGGCGATTACGACGCTTTTTGAAGGCAAAACCAATACGCACCGGTGCGCCGGAGAAGCGGGTAATCATGGCACTTTGCCACTGGTCGGCAAGATTAATCACGACGTCGTAATGGCGGGAGCGAATGGTCGCTTTGAGCGCGCTTTCATGCTTGAAACGCTGCCATCCGCCCTCTTTTTTCCAGTTACGATCGATAACGTGAATGTCGCTAATGGCCGGATGAGCTTGCAGCATCGGACGCGTTTCTGCATATAGCAACACGTCAATCCGTGCATCAGGATAACGCTGATGCAGGGCATTAATCACCGGTGTTGTCAGCAGCATGTCACCATGGTGGCGTAATTTGATCAGCAGAATATTACGTGGCGTAAACGTTGAGGGAATCGGGCTTGCCATACTTATGGTTTCTCAAAGTTAAGTGAAACGATTGTAGGGGAAACCTTTGGCCGGTTAAAGCCATTAACGCACCGGCGTAACGCAAAGCCAAATCGGGGCAGAAGGTAGCCTCCTGCCCCGGTTAACGCAGTGTCAGGACTGAAAACCTTGCGGATTACTGGACTGCCAGCGCCAGGCGTCCTCCATCATCACATCAAGATTGCGCGTCGCCTGCCAGTCCAGCCCGGTTTTGGCGAGCGACGGATCTGACCAGCATTCGGCGATATCGCCAGGGCGGCGCGGCACCACCTCATAAGGTATTTTCCGTCCGGAAGCCTGTTCAAACGCGTGCAGCATCTCCAGTACCGAGTAGCCAACACCGGTTCCGAGATTATAAACAGCAACGCCCTGATGCCTGTCGATATGTTCAATCGCTTTCAGATGGCCTTCAGCCAAATCCATCACATGAATATAATCGCGCACGCCGGTGCCGTCTTTGGTCGGATAGTCATCACCAAATATCGCCACTTTTTCCAGTTTGCCAATTGCGACCTGTGCAATGTAAGGCATCAGATTGTTAGGAATGCCGTTCGGATCTTCGCCAATCATTCCGGAGGGATGAGCGCCCACCGGATTGAAATAGCGCAGAATGATAATAGTGAAGTCCGGTTCGGCCAGCGCGAAGTCTTGCAGAACCTGCTCGACCATTAACTTGGACGTCCCATAGGGATTGGTGGTGCCGCCGGTGCGCGACGTTTCAACCAGCGGAATCTGTTCCGGCTGGCCGTAGACGGTAGCGGATGAGCTGAAGATCAGCTTAGTGACGCCTGCGCGGCGCATTTCCGCCAGCAGCACCAGGCTACCGGTAAGGTTATTATGATAATAATCCAGCGGCTTACGCACCGACTCGCCGACTGATTTCAGTCCGGCAAAATGAATGACCGCTGAAATGCTGTGCCGGGCAAAAATTTCTCTGAGTGTTCCGGCATCGCAGACATCACCCTGACAGAACGTCACCGTTTTACCGGTCAGGGTCTCCACCCGATCTAAAGCCACAGCGGAGGCATTGACCAGATTATCCAGTACCACTACATCTTCGCCTTTTTCCAGCAGCGTGAGCACGGTATGTGAACCGATGTAGCCTGCTCCGCCGGTAACCAGAATCGCCATAAAAATCCTTTCTGTCAGGAAGTGATAATGCTATCTGACCGCGAGTTCGAGATAACGGTCAATAATTAAATTAATATCGAATTTAGCATACATTGCTGGGGTAATGTGCGGTGGTGACTGCCAGCAAAGTTGAAGTTTCTCTGCCAGTGAGCTGGCGTTGAGATCCGCCTGAAATGCTGCCAGTTCACCGACCATTATTTCACCAACGCCGCCGGGGCAAGCGGTGCTGACAATTGGCGTGCCGCAAATTAGCGATTCGATTAATACTGTGGGCAGGCCTTCACTGTCAGAGCTGAGCGCAAACAGCCGCGCACCCTTCAGCATTGGCAGCGGATTTTTGCAAAAGCCAGCCAGGATGACCTGCTGTTGCAAATTAAGCTGCTCGATTTTTGCCTGCAGCTGTTGGGTTACTGCCGCTTCCCCCTGGCCGACGATCACCAGTTTGGTTGGCAGTTTTGCCTGCGCAAAGGCTTCCAGCAGGCGATCCTGACGCTTCACCTGATGGAAGCGACCGACGTGCAAAATATACTCTTCACCGGCAAACGGATTCTCTGCCTGCGCGCGTTGCTGTATCTGCGCCACATCGAACGGGTTATAGATGGTTAACATTCTGAGCGGTACAATGCCCATGGCGTTGACCAGATCTTCGCCAACGGCATCCGACACGGTAATAATGTTGCGCCCGCGATAAACCTGCTGAATTTTGGCTTTTTTCAAATAGCGAGCCAGCGGCTTCTTATTACCGAGGTAGGAACGCGAATAAATGCCGTGAATGCAGTGCCAGACATTACAGCGTTTTAGCAACTGCGATCGCACCACAATCCGATCGGTTTTATGCAGGCTGGAAATCACCAGTGCCGGTTCCCCTTTCTCGGAGAACAGCTGTTCCAGCTGGCGATCAAGGGAGCGCGCCCGTCGTGACAGCTCGGTCAGTTTACGCAGTGGGCCGCGTCCGCTGTCGTGATCAACCCGGTAATCGACATTTGGCGGAATATCGTAATCCAGTCGTTTGCTCAGAGACAGCAGGGTGACCTGATGGCCGCGATCGGCAATGCCTTTTGCCAGCGTGAGCGTGACGTTTTCAGCGCCGCCACCGGGCAGGCCATCAATAATGAAAAGAATATGCTTTGTCATGGCGTCCGCAGTTCAGGCTGATTCTGATAAGTTGATTAGGGCTAAATTCTAATGGACTGGCTATGCGATGGCTACTTTTGCGGATTTTTCCTGCTGAATGTCCGGTTAAATTACTTTGCGCTGATAAGTCCCGCTGCGTAACATAACTGCTCAGTTTTTATGAGGTCAGAAAGATTATGGCAAGGCCCGCATTTCTCATCACGATTGATACTGAAGGTGACAACCTCTGGGAAAATCATGACAAAATCGATACGCGAAACGCTGCTTTTTTGCCGCGGTTCCAGTCCCTGTGTGAGAAATTTGGTTTTAAACCGACCTGGTTAACCAACTATGAAATGGCCATCGATCCGGTTTACGTGGAATTCGCCAAAGATGTTATTGCACGCAATCAGGGCGAAGTAGGAATGCATCTGCATGCGTGGAACAGTCCTCCTTTAGTTGACCTGACCGGGGATGACTGGCGATATAAGCCTTATCTTATTGAATATCCTCAGGATGTCATTAAAGATAAAGTTGAGTTTATGACACAGCTGCTGGAAGAGACCTTTCAGACCAAGATGCTTAGCCACCGCGCCGGGCGTTGGGCGTTTAATGAATACTACGCCTCGCTGTTAATTGAGCAGGGTTATCTGGTCGATTGCTCGGTCACGCCTCGCGTCGACTGGCGTAATTCACCAGGCGATCCGAAAGGCAATGGCGGCACTGATTACCGTGATTTTCCGCATCACGCTTATTTCATCGATCGGCAGGATATTGCCAAAGCGGGCAACTCGCCGCTGCTTGAAGTGCCGATGAGCATTCAACACAAATACTCTCCGTTAATGAATAGCCTTAAGCAGGGTGTGGCGCGTTTACGCGGTAAAAAGCGTAGTCCGTCGGTAAACTGGCTACGCCCGGTGGGGGGAAACCTCGAGAAAATGAAGCGGGTGGCTGAACAGTCGCTGGCTGAAGGTGCTGATTACGTAGAATTTATGCTGCATTCATCAGAATTTATGCCGGGCGGAAGTCCAACATTCAAAAATGAAGCAGATATTGAACAGCTTTATGACGATCTGGAACAGCTGTTTAGCTGGTTACAGTCGCGCACTTTGGGAATGACATTAGCCGAGTATTACCGGCACGCTAAGGAAGTCAGATGAGAAAACCCTGGAAAGCTAAAGCAGTCGATCTGATTTTGCGACTGTATACCAAACGCAAAGGATTGTTAGCTTCACGCGATACCTTTCCTCAGGAAAAGCAGTTTGCCAATATCGTAATTTACTCCACTACCGCGTTGGGTGATTTTATGATGAATACACCCGCGATTCACGCGGTGCGGCAGCGTTTTCCCGAGGCTTTTATCACGCTGGTGGCGCACCAGAAATTTCGTGATTTTATGGCCGACGGTGAAGACTGGGATCGGGTGGTTTACTGGAACAATAAAGTAAACTCGCTGCGGGCTCTGTTGAATCAGTTGAAAGAAAAAGGTCAACCTGATCTGGCGATCATTTTGCACGCCCACGATCCCTATGATTACCTCAGCGCGGTCATGTCCGGGGCAAAATATATCTTCCGCGACAATTATGCCGACGATTTTCCGTGGCGCGACCGCTGGCTGACCAATTATACCTATGGATTTAAAGGTCATTTAGTCCAGCGCAAGCTGGAGTTAGTTGCGCCATTAGGGTGTGACATCAGTAATGTGGCAATGAGAGTTCCGCGTGCTCCGGCTGAGAAAATAGTTAAGCCAGATAATCAACGAGTTATAGGTTTTCAGATGGGCGCATCTTCTGCTGAGCGTTGCTGGCCTGCGGAAAGTTTTGCCGATGTTGCCAATACGCTGCTGGCGGAAAATCCTCGGGCCAGCGTGGTATTGATTGGCGGGCCAGGCGAAAAACATCTGGAAAGTCCGTTTATGGACAAGGTCGATCCGGCTTTCCGCGACCGAATTGACAGCCAAATTGGTAAGACGACGTTGCCGGCGTTGGTCGAGACCATCAATAACTTCGATGTATTGCTGACCGGTGATACCGGGCCGTTGCACGTGGCGATTGCACTCAAAGTACCGACATTGAGCTTGTTTGTTACTGAGGAGCCGTATTCAAGTGGCCCTTATCAGGATACTGAGATACATCAGATTCTGTATGGTGTGCGAATGGCACTTATTCCAGGATCGTTGTCTAACGAAGCGATGAAAACGATTACATCAGCGCAAGTGATTGCCTGTTTACGAAATAATTTTGCTGTTTTTAGCTGAATCAACGGCCATTGCTGCCAGGCAGGAAGAGAATGTCTTTACTCGGACCGTTAAAAAATTATCGTCGCACGTTGTTTTACACCGTTTTGCTGCTGGTTTTATTGTCTAACCTGACAATGTTTTTCAGTGTTAAAAGCGCCAAAGTGGCATTTTACTGGGCGTTCTATTTTTCACTACTGGGGATGCTCTGTGATTTTCATCGCCTGCAAAATCGTCACTGGTGGATTATTGCCCCGATACTTTTGCTCGGCATCAGCGATCTTATCTGGTTTGCCTGGATCTATATCGGCAATCCCGACTTCGACGAGTTCAACGCTTACCTTAATACCGGCAAGCGCTTAATTCTGGCTGCGGTGATTGGCTACTATTTGCTCAGTGTGATGCCGAAATATCACCAGACCAGCCGGGCAGTGATCAAGCTGGCGCTGGTTCTGACCTTTATTGTCGCCAGTGGCGTGGGCATCTGGCAGCATTTCTATATGCCGGGTCGGGTAGACTTCTTCCTTGGCCGTGCCACCAATGCTGCCTATGATTACTCCATTCTGTCTGCTGCATTAATCTTTCTGCTGGTCTACGAAAATGTGAACCGCAGAACCATGCTGTGTAGCCTGGTGATCTTTGCCGTCTCTTATTACATTATTTTCCAGACCGGAACGCGTAATGTTATGGCAACGTATCCGCTGCTGATTATCTTTGTCGGTATTGTTAAGCTGCGTCATCTTGGCTTTAAGCCACTGATTTTTGTGTTACTGAGTATTGGCGTCGTCACTGCGTTGAGCTATCAACATGTTATTAAGCCGAAGTTTGATGCCACGGTTAGCGAGTTCAATCGCTATGAGGCCACTAACGGTAATCAGGATGGCTCACTGACCAGTCGTCTGGCTATGTGGAGTATCGGTAAGAGCTTAATCATCGATCATCCGCTCGGTAACAGCCTCGAGGAACGCTGGAACTATGCGCAGGATTATGTGAAGCGTAATGACGCGGATAAAAGTGCATTAAGATATGTTAACGTCCATCTGCATAACGAATTGATCGAGGTGGCCAGTTTAATGGGCGTACAGGGCGCGCTGGTGCTGCTTTTTTTCTACTTCTCACTGTTGGGATACGCTTATTACACCCGTAACCCGCCGCTGTTCGCCATTATGATGGGGATTATCGTTTGTGGGCTTACGGATGTGCTGTTTGGCAGCCGCGAGCAGACCATTATGCTGAGCTTACTGATTATTTCAGTGGTGGTATGGCATAACGATCGCTTGCCAGGTACGCATCGTAAATAAGCCCCTGTTGGGCAGGCGTGATTATTGCGCCTGCCTGGCGACTCTCAGCAGTTTACGTTTATAACTAAAGCGAACGCGCCTGTTGGCTAAAAACGCTAACTTTCCTATCTCCCTGATGCGCTTCTTTGTCTTCTCCAGTTCTACTGTCCCGGCCATTCCTCCCGCGTAGCGGTTAAAGAGATCGATCCAGTGGCAGGCAATAAGATGGCTGAAACGGGCAGGAAGTACCTGATCCATATGTTCCAGCGTCTGATACAGGCATTGCACTTTCGCCAGATTAATTTTGCCGGAAAGGCTTCCGCTGCGCTTGATATACAGATAGAAACCGCTGCGTGAATAGAGGATTTTGTTGCTTAACGTCAGCACCTGCGGAAACACCCAGCTGTCTTCGTAGCAAACAAATTCAGGAAAGGGTGCAGCAATTAAAATCTCTCGCCGGAAGAACTGGCCGATAACATGTGCCTGAAAATCACGGTGAATCAGGAAGCGCTCAATAGCATTATCCGGCGACAGGATTTCTGGCGCGGATGCGGTGACGATTTCGGGATGCGTGGCGTTTTCTTCTGTCTCAATCAGCTTACAAATCAACAGATCGGGGCGCTGCTGTTGCAGAATTTGCAGTTTCTCGTTCAGCTTATTGGCTAACAGCAAGTCATCACCATCGATCATCAGAATATATTCACCCTGACACTCGGCGACGGCAAAATTACGCACCTTACCAATATTGGCAAATTGCGTAATAAAAGTTTTGCTGGCCGGATAAGTAGCGGCGAACCGATCGATAATCTGCTGGGTGTTGTCAGTGGAGTTATCATTGGTAATGATAAATTCGCACAGTGGCAGGGCGCCACCGAGCGACGTAATCACGCTAGCCAGAGTGGCTGATAACCATGCCTCGCCATTATGTGCCGTGATAATAATGCTTAACAGTGGAGGCATTGGCATAGTGTGCTCGTTATAAGAGATTGTTCAAAGCCGCCGCCACGCTGGCAGCGGAAATATCAGCCATTAGATGACCGCTTTCAGGCTTCAGCACAAACTGATTTTTACCATAACCGCCAATCAGACCGGGATCGGTTGGACCATAAAGCGTGATATTAGGGCGATCAAGCGCTGCCGTTAAATGGCTCAAGCCAGTATCCACTGAAACCACCGCTTTAGCGCCCGCCAGCGTTTTTGCTACCTGTTCCAGCGTCAGCTTCGGTAATACATCAACGAAATCAGAACCCTCTGCCAGCCGCTGCGCACGCTGATGCTCATGCTCTGCGCCCCAGGGTAATTTAATGCGTAATCCCGAGTCGGCCATCAGGGCAATCAGCTCGCGCCAGTGCTCTTCCGGCCAGTGTTTGCTGTCACGGGTCGTCGCATGCAGAAATACCAGGTAAGGATGAGCATCAACCGGTGGCTGTGCGAGGAAGTGCGCCGCAATGGCGTAATCCCCGTTTGTCTGCGGTTTTTCATAGCCGAGACTTTTGGCAAACAGCTCACGCGTGCGCTCTACTGCATGTTGCTGCTTACTGATTTCGTGGCGTTTATCAAACCACCAGCTGGAAAACGGCTCGCGTGCGCTGCGGCTGTCGTAGCCGTGTTTCTCACCTTTGGCGAGGCGGGTAACCAGCGCGGCGCTCTTAATCAAACCCTGAGCGTCGATCACCCGATCGTAAGTGCGCAATTGCAGCTCACGTTTAAACAGCACGCGTTCTTCACGCTGCTGGCTGCCAAACCAGTGCTTCCGCCAGCGGCGGATTGCCACCGGTAATACGCGATCGACCGCCGGATGCCACGAAGGAATCTGCGCGAAACCCTCTTCAACCACCCAGTCAAAACGAATATCGGGAATGGCATTCATGGCGTCAGTCAGTGCCGGCAGCGTATGCAGTACATCGCCCATAGAAGACGTCTTAACAATCAAAACCTGCATTAATTCTCCTGGCTCTGTACGAGCAGGGTTTCCAGCTCATTCAGCACGCGAGCCGGCTGAATATCGATCAGGCTTTGGTGATAGCCCTGTTCCGCGTCACCTTTACGGACTTTGTGATAGCCGGTAATCAGGCGGATAACCCGCGCCTGCTGGGAAAGTGGCGGAGTAAAGTCCGGGCTGCTGGGGCCATAAAGTGCCACCAGCGGGCGATTCAACGCAGCAGCAATATGCATCAGCCCGGAATCATTGCTGACCACCGCCCGGCAATGTGCCAGCAGAATGACCGCCTGCTCCAGCTGGGTTTCACCCGCCAGATTGCGACAGAATGGCCGCGCTGATTCATCCAGAGATTGCAGAATTTGCTCGCCGGTTTCATGGTCTTTCGCCGATCCAAACAGCAGGATTTGATAGCCCTGATCGATCAGCTGCTGCGCCAGCGCCGCGTAGTGATAGTGTGGCCAGCGTTTTGCCGGGCCAAATTCGGCTCCCGGACAAAAACCGATAATCGGACGCGCGCTGGTTAGTGAAAAAGCGGCAGCAGTGGCGACTTTTTCCTCTTCGCTGACCTGCAACTGCGGCCACAGCAGCGGCTGCGGCAGATCGCGCGCTGAGCGAATCCGATCTTTGTCATAAGCCAGCGCGGCATAACGCTCGACCATTAACGGGAAAGCTGGTTTATCCAGCACGCGCAGATCGTTCAGTAAGCCGTAGCGCATTTCACCGCGCCAGCCGGTACGTTGCCGGATACCGGCAAAGAACGGTACTAACGCCGATTTGAATGAACCCGGCAGTACATACGCGCGGTCATAGCCTCTGGCGCGGAGGGATTTCCCCAGCCGACGACGTTCACCGATCGCCAGCGCGCCGTGACCCAGCGGCATCGCCAGCGCTTCGTTGACTTCCGGCATGCGGGACAGCAGCGGCCGGCACCACGCGGGTGCCATAACGTCTATCACCGCTTCAGGATGGTTTGCCTTCAGCGTGCGATACAGACTTTGCGACATCATCATGTCACCGACCCATGACGGCCCGATCACCAGAATTTTCATCAACGAATTTGCCTTCCTTAAGCGTCGCGGTTCAGCCAGGCCATATAGTCAGCCACGCCTTCAGCAACGGTTTTAAACGGCTTGTCATAGCCCGCTGCACGCAGCTTGGTCAGGTCGGCCAGGGTAAATGCCTGGTAGCGTCCTTTCAGTTTTTCCGGGAACGGCACATACTCAATCTCACCTTTCTGGTGATAATTCAGCGCGGCATCCGCCACTTCCTGGAACGACTCGGCACGACCGGTGCCGCAGTTGTAAATGCCGGAAACGCCATTTTTCCAGAACCACAGATTCACCGCCGCCACATCTTCAACGTAGATAAAATCGCGCTTGAAGCTATCGCTGCCTTCAAACAATTTTGGATTCTCGCCGTTGTTCAGCTGGGTATTCAGGTGGAAAGCAACGCTGGCCATGCTGCCTTTGTGGCCTTCACGCGGACCATAAACATTGAAGTAGCGGAAACCACAAATCTGCGACTCTGCTTCTGGCAAAATCTGGCGAACATACTGATCAAACAGTACTTTTGAGTAGCCGTAGACGTTCAGCGGCTGCTCATACTGACGCTCTTCAATAAAATCAGTATTACGACCGCCGTAAGTGGCTGCGGAAGAGGCGTAGAGGAAAGGAATTTCGCGTTCAAGGCAGAAGTGCAGCAGCTCTTTCGAATACTGATAATTGTTGTCCATCATGTACTTGCCATCCCACTCCGTAGTGGAAGAGCAGGCACCTTCATGGAATACCGCTTCGATAGGGCCGAAATCATCACCGGCAACCACGCTGGCGATAAAATCTTCTTTATCCATATAGTCAGTGATGTCCAGATCGACCAGATTGACGAACTTGGTGCCGTCTTTCAGGTTATCCACTACCAGGATGTCGTTAAAACCGTCGTTATTGAGTGCTTTAACAATATTGCTGCCGATAAAACCAGCGCCGCCAGTCACGATAATCATGAGCTTAACCTTAACCTTGAACAGTGGTATGAAACAGGAGGTTTCATACGCTTATAACTGACATCATAACATTTCATTGCCGGGCAGACAGCCAGATGAGTCCGTAACGTAATGTAAGTAATCTTTCAGGGCGTGATATATGCTGCAAAAATGATAATCGGTAACGCAGATTATCGTTTAATGATTTTCTCTTCAGTAAGATATCCCGGACATTAGCCCGGAATGGAGGATAAACATGGCCGCAGATTTTTATCGTCAAATCAATGATCAACTGTCGCAGGCGCGTCAGGAAGGTCTGTTCAAAGAAGAGCGCATTATTACCTCGGCACAACAGGCCGATATCGAAGTGGGTGAAGGGAATCACGTCATCAACTTCTGCGCTAACAACTACCTGGGGCTGGCTAATCATCCGGCGCTGATTCTGGCGGCGAAAGAGGGTATGGAAAGCCATGGTTTCGGTATGGCCTCAGTGCGCTTTATCTGCGGCACGCAGGATACGCATAAACAGCTGGAAAAACGGCTGGCCGAGTTCCTCGGCATGGAAGATGCGATCCTCTACTCCTCCTGCTTCGATGCCAATGGCGGCCTGTTTGAAACGTTGCTCGGTGCGGAAGACGCGATTATCTCAGATGCGCTCAACCACGCTTCAATTATTGACGGCGTGCGTTTATGTAAAGCGAAACGTTATCGCTACGCTAATAACAATATGAGCGAGCTGAAAGCGCGGCTGGACGAGGCACAAGCAGCCGGTGCGCGACACATCATGATCGCGACCGACGGCGTATTTTCGATGGACGGGGTGATCGCCAACCTGAAAGCCGTGTGCGACCTGGCTGATGAATATGGCGCACTGGTTATGGTTGATGACTCTCATGCGGTAGGTTTTGTCGGTGCCAATGGGCGCGGCACCCATGAGTACTGCGACGTGATGGGCCGCGTGGATATTATTACCGGCACGCTGGGTAAAGCGCTGGGTGGCGCTTCCGGCGGCTATACCGCCGCGAAAAAAGAGGTGGTTGAGTGGCTGCGCCAGCGTTCACGACCTTATTTGTTCTCTAACTCGCTGGCTCCGGCGATTGTGGCTGCCTCAATTCGCGTGCTGGATTTGCTGGCCGAAGGCGACGGCTTGCGTCAGCGTCTGTGGGATAACGCCCGCTTCTTCCGTGAAGAGATGACCAAAGCTGGCTTTACCCTTGCCGGTGCCGACCACGCCATTATTCCAGTGATGCTGGGCGAGGCGACGGTAGCGCAGGAATTTGCGCGTCTGCTACAGAAAGAGGGGATCTATGTCACCGGCTTCTTCTATCCGGTGGTGCCGAAAGGCCAGGCGCGTATCCGTACTCAGCTGTCGGCAGGGCACACTCACCAGCAGATTGTGCGGGCAGTTGACGCTTTTACGCGTATTGGTAAGCAACTTAAGGTTATCAGCTGAGGAGTGAAGAGATGAAAGCACTGGCGAAACTGAAAGCGGAAGAAGGTATCTGGATGACCGAGGCGCCCATTCCGCAGCCGGGCCATAACGATTTGCTGATTAAAATTCGTAAAACCGCCATTTGTGGCACTGATGTGCATATCTACAACTGGGATGAGTGGTCGCAGAAAACCATCCCAGTGCCAATGATTGTCGGGCATGAGTATGTCGGCGAAGTGGTGGCAGTTGGCCAGGAAGTGAATGGCTATCAGATTGGTGACCGCGTCTCTGGCGAAGGACATATTACCTGTGGGCACTGCCGTAACTGCCGCGCGGGGCGTACGCACCTCTGCCGCAATACCATCGGCGTCGGCGTGAACCGTCAGGGCTGTTTTGCTGAGTATCTGGTGATCCCGGCGTTTAACGCCTTCAAAATCCCCGATAATATTTCCGATGAGCTGGCGGCGATTTTTGATCCGTTCGGTAATGCGGTGCACACTGCGCTGTCATTCGATCTGGTTGGCGAAGATGTGCTGATATCAGGAGCCGGGCCGATTGGCATTATGGCGGCGGCGGTGTGTAAACACGTCGGCGCGCGTAATGTGGTGATCACTGATGTAAACGACTATCGCCTTGGGCTGGCGCGTAAAATGGGCGTCACGCGCGCGGTTAACGTCAACACGGAAAATCTGAATGACGTGATGAGCGAACTGGGCATGACGGAAGGCTTTGACGTCGGGCTGGAAATGTCCGGCGCACCACCGGCTTTTCGCACCATGCTGAGCGTGATGAATCACGGCGGCCGTATTGCTTTACTGGGTATTCCCCCTTCTGAGATGTCGATTGACTGGAATCAGGTCATCTTCAAAGGTTTGTTTATCAAAGGGATTTACGGTCGTGAGATGTTTGAAACCTGGTACAAAATGGCTGCGCTGATTCAGTCTGGCCTTGATTTAACGCCGATAATTACTCATCGCTACAGTATCGATGATTTCCAGCAGGGCTTTGACGAGATGCGTTCCGGCAGATCCGGCAAAGTGATTTTAAGCTGGGATTAAGAAATAATGCAGGGGAGCCGCTTTCGGCTCCCTTGTAGAAAAGTCGACGTCAGAACAGGCTTCCCAGCGTCTTCGCAATATGTCCTTCGGCGATACTGTCGCCAATCACACCCAGTGCGCGTGTGGCTGGTACCGGTTGTTGTGGCAGTTTATTCACGCAGGTTTCAATACCCCGGAATGGATTACGCGGTTTAACCGGTGGAACTGGCTTACTCTCTGGCGGCAGTGGTTTATTATTAATCCGCTGTGGCTCGTTTAGTAACTGACTTGGCCGCACCAGCGTAATGTCACCAGGCAGAGTTGGCAGCATCTGTTGCAATACCCTGACGGTAGAAGGGTGCGGGTGACCAATGGCAATGGCTGAACCATCGCGCTGAGCAAGCCGTACCGCGCGGGTAAACTGCTTGCGGATCTCTGCTTCATTCTGATTATCATCAAGGAACACGCGGCGTTTAATCACTTTCACACTGGTGCCTGTCGCGGCGCGCGCTGACTGGCTGTTGCCGATAGTCATGCTATCGAGGAAGTAAAGGTTGTAGTGATCAAGCACCTGCATCACTTTTTGCATACCAAACAGGCTGGAAGTCATCGCGCTGCCCATATGGTTATTGAGACCGACCGCATAAGGTACATCCTTCACCGCTTCGCTGATAATACGCTCGATCTCTGCGCTGCTCATATCGGGACGTAAGGTATCTTTTTCCAGCGGCTGTTTGCTGAGCGGTGCCATTGGCAGATGGATTAACACTTCATGACCACGCTGATGGGCTTTGGTTGCCATTTCACGGGCGTGCGGCGCGTTTGGCAGTACCGCGACGGAGATCGCCTGTGGCATCTGCAAAACTTGATTTTCCTGCGCGGGGCGATAACCGAAATCGTCGATAACGATGGCCAGTTTGCCTGCATGGGCTGAGCTGGCAAGCAACATGCCGCCGAGCAGTGCGGTGAGTTTTAAGCGCTGAAACAAGACTTATTTTCCTAACCACGGCAGTGGATTGACGGCCTGTCCTTGTCGTCTGATTTCAAAATAGAGTGAAGGCGTGCCCCGGCCACCGCTGGTACCGACCAGTGCGATTGGCTGTCCTGCCCTAACCTGGGTTCCCACGCTCACCAGTGCACTTTGGTTGTAGCCATACAGGCTCATATCGCCTTTACCGTGCTCCACTACCACAACCAAACCGTAGCCTTGCAGCCAGTCGGCCATTAAGACCCGGCCATCTGCAATGGCTTTAACTTCAGTACCTTCGGGCGCATCAATCACCAGGCCTTTCCAGCGTAGCTCGCCCTGCAGCGTTTCGCCAAAGCGATGCTCAATTTTGCCGCGCACTGGCCACACCGCCTGACCGCCTGCGCGGCCCAGGCCACCGGTGCGTGACATCAGGGAACGTTCGCTTTCGGTGGGTTTGTAGGTGGTGCCTTTGCTCTTCGCCTGCTGCTGGCGAGCGCGTACGCGCTCAGCTTCTTTTGCCTCACGTTCAGCACGCGCACGCGCTTCGCGCTCGGCTTTGGCAATTTTGTCCTGCAGGCGCGTCTGGTTCTGTCGCATTTCTACCAGCTGAGCCTGATCTTTCTCCAGCGACGACTCCAGCGTGGTGATGGTTTTCTGCCGCGCGGCACGCGCTTGCTCCAGCCTGGTTTGCTGATTCTGCTGCTCGCCCAGCAGTGATTTCTGCTGCGCCTGCTTACTTACCAGTGATGCTTTCTGCGTGGAGAGTTCAGTACGCGTCTGTTGTAACTTATCGATATTTTTTTGCCGCTCGGCGTTGAGATAGCCGAAATAGGCAAGAATACGTTCGCTGCGCTGGCTCTCTTCGCCACTCAGCACCAGTTCCACACCACTGTGTTGCCCCTGGCGAAAAGCGGCATCAAGCTGTTCTGACAGCAGTTTTTCTTGCTGGACTTGCTGAGTTTGCAGTTTATTAATCGACGCGGTCAGCGCGGCGATCTCTTTATTCAGGGAGGTCAGTGAGGTTTGCGTGTCGCGCAGTTTGCGGCTGGCCTGAGCGATAACTTTTTCCTGACTTTGCAATTGGTCGAGCAGTTTACTGCGCTGCTCTTTTTGCAGTTTGACGCTCTTTTCCTTCTCAGCGATATCCTGCTGGATGGATTTTAGCTGCGATTTATTATCGTCGGCGGCGTAGCCAGAAAAAGGCAACAGCAAAACGCCAGCGCACAGAACGCTGGCAGACAGAGTGGACAATCTTGAGCGTAACGGGATGCGTGTGGCTAATCCGTTAAACCGGGTCCGTTGATATGAAACTGTCGCTTTTTCCCTCACAGCAGGGATTATTCCACGATGAACAGCGGCTTACCAGTCATCTCTGCGGAGATTTCCATTTCATTCAGTGACAAATTACCGCTGATGCCGATGCCACTAATGCTGGCAGTGTGATTATTATTGCAACAGAGAGTTAAGAAACGCGGCTAATAGTGTCGCTATTCTGCCAGGTTAATACGATAAAATCAGGCTGACTCAGGCCATGAACGACGAAAGCCCCGAAACCTTTAGTTACATATGCCAGAGGTAATCTGTCCGTGCATTCAGCGCGACAAGCTTGAAGCAACAACGTAAAATATCTGGCGGCCTCACGCAGCCATTGCCTGGTAAATGACCGCTTAAGAACAAAGCAGCAGGGCAGCGAATAACAGTTTTCCGCGTGAAGGCACTTTTTTTTTGAATCTGCCTCATAAAACGTAACTCTGGCGGCTTCGCGACTGTACATGAGAAGTGGCGCAGGTATACTCAGAAACCTTGTTTTAGCTTATTAACCCTGTCGGGAGTTGTTACCCCTCATGCAAGAAATTATGCAATTCGCAAGCAATCACCCAATCCTGAGTCTGGCGTGGGTTGCTTTGCTGGTTCTGGTAATCTTTACCACCGTTAAGGGCATGTTCTCTAAGGTAAAAACCATTAGCCGTGGCGAAGCGACGCGCCAGATTAATAAAGAAGATGCCGTGGTAGTCGACGTGCGTTCGCGTGATGACTATCGTAAAGGTCATATTTCTGGCGCGATTAACATTGCGGCGGCAGATATCAAAAAGGGCAGTTTCGCTGAGCTTGAGAAGCATAAAGCTCAGCCTATTATTGTGGTTGATGCAACCGGAACGTCTGCAGCAGAATCTGCCGCTCAGCTGAATGCTGCTGGCTTTGCTCAGGTATCGGTGCTCAAAGAGGGTGTGTCGGGCTGGAGTGGTGATAATCTGCCTCTGGTTCGTGGAAAATAAAACTTTCGAGGTACAGTAAATGGCCAACGTAGAGATCTACACCAAAGCGACGTGTCCGTTTTGCCATCGTGCAAAAGCACTGCTGAGTGAAAAAGGCGTAGCGTTTCAGGAAATCCCGATTGATGGCGATGCTGTTAAACGAGAAGAGATGATTCAACGTAGCGGTCGCACCACCGTACCTCAGATATTTATTGATGCGCAGCACATTGGCGGCTGCGATGACTTATATGCGTTGGATGGACGCCAGGGGCTAGACCCGCTTTTGAAATGATGCTCCTCCAGGGCGATCACGGATTATTAACGAATAGGATTGAGTAAAATGTCAGAACAAAACTCCAGCGAAATGTCTTTCCAGATCCAACGTATCTACACTAAAGATATTTCTTTTGAAGCGCCGAATGCACCACAGGTTTTCCAGAAAGAGTGGGAGCCGGAAGTTAAGCTGGATCTGGACACCGCATCCAGCTCGCTGGCAGATGATGTTTTCGAAGTGGTGCTGCGTGTGACGGTAACGGCTACCGTTGAAGAAGATACTGCGTTCCTGTGTGAAGTTCAGCAGGCAGGTATCTTTAGCATTTCCGGTATCGAAGGCAACCAGATGGCACATTGCCTGGGTGCATACTGCCCGAACATTCTGTTCCCGTATGCTCGTGAGTGCATTACCAGCCTGGTTTCACGCGGTACTTTCCCGCAGTTGAACCTTGCGCCAGTTAACTTTGATGCGCTGTTTATGAACTATCTGCAGCAGCAAGGTGAAGGTGCAGAAGTCCGTCAGGATGCCTGATGAATAAGCTGAACGCGTCTATGACCGTTATCGGTGCCGGTTCTTACGGCACCGCTTTGGCAATCACGCTGGCCCGCAATGGCCATAACGTGTTGATGTGGGGCCATAACCCGCAGCATCAGGCGCAACTTCAGGCCGATCGCTGCAATGTTGCTTTCCTTCCCGACGTCCCTTTTCCCGACACCTTACTGCTTGAAAGCGATCTCCAGCGAGCCATCGACGCCAGTCGTGATTTGCTGGTGGTGGTGCCGAGCCATGTCTTTGGTGACGTATTGCGTCAGATAAAGCCACTGTTACGCGCTGACTCGCGTATTGTCTGGGCAACGAAAGGGCTGGAAAAAGAGACTGGCCGACTGTTGCAGGATGTAGCCCGTGAAATTCTCGGTGATGACATTCCGTTAGCGGTAATCTCTGGCCCCACCTTTGCGAAAGAGCTGGCTGCCGGTTTACCGACGGCGATTGCACTGGCGGCAACCGATACGCAATTTGCTGACGATTTGCAGCAGTTATTACACTGTGGCAAAAGCTTCCGTGTCTATAACAACTCTGACTTTATTGGCGTGCAGCTAGGCGGCGCGGTTAAAAATGTTATCGCGATTGGTGCCGGTATTTCCGATGGCATTGGTTTCGGCGCTAACGCCCGCACCGCGCTGATTACCCGCGGCCTGACGGAAATGACTCGTCTGGGTACTGCTTTGGGTGCCGATCCCACCACCTTTATGGGAATGGCAGGGCTGGGCGATCTGGTACTGACCTGTACCGATAATCAGTCACGTAACCGCCGTTTTGGCATGATGCTGGGGCAGGGTGTGGATGTTGAAAGCGCGCAGACGACCATTGGCCAGGTGGTAGAAGGTTACAGAAATACCAAAGAAGTCAAAGCTTTGGCTGCGCGATACGGTGTTGAGATGCCGATAACTGAGCAAATTTATCAGGTATTATATTGCGAAAAAAGTGCTCGCGAGGCAGCATTAACTTTGCTGGGGCGCGCAAGGAAGGACGAAAACAGCAGCAACTGATGCCGGATGCACAGCAATTCACCTGAAGCGTACCGCTTAACTGTGCGCTGCTTTTTTATGGGGAGAGAGTAATGTCGTCTGAAGAGTTAGAACTGGTCTGGAATAATATCAAAGCGGAAGCGCGCGCGCTTGCGGATTGCGAACCGATGCTGGCCAGCTTTTACCATGCGACATTACTGAAGCATGAAAATCTCGGCAGTGCGCTGAGCTACATGCTGGCGAATAAACTCGCTAACCCGATAATGCCCGCTATCGCGATTCGTGAAATTGTTGAAGAAGCTTATCGCAATGATCCGTCGATGATTGCCTCGGCGGCCTGTGATATCCAGGCGGTGCGCCAGCGTGATCCGGCGGTGGACAAGTATTCCACTCCACTGCTTTATCTGAAGGGTTTCCATGCGTTGCAGGCTTATCGCATTGGTCACTGGCTGTGGAATGAAGGCCGCCGTGCGCTGGCGGTTTATCTGCAAAACGAAATCTCCGTTTCCTTTGCCGTTGATATTCATCCTGCTGCGCGCATTGGTCACGGCATCATGCTCGATCATGCAACCGGTATTGTAATTGGTGAAACCGCGGTGATTGAGAATGATGTTTCGATTCTGCAATCGGTGACGCTGGGCGGTACCGGCAAAACCAGTGGCGATCGTCACCCGAAGATTCGCGAAGGGGTGTTAATTGGCGCTGGCGCCAAGATCCTCGGCAATATCGAAGTGGGCCGTGGTGCGAAAATTGGCGCCGGTTCCGTGGTATTGCAACCGGTGCCGCCGCACACTACGGCCGCTGGCGTGCCAGCGCGTATCGTCGGTAAACCCGGTAGCGAAAAGCCATCGATGGAGATGGATCAGCATTTTAATGGCATGGTGCCAGGTTTCGAATTTGGCGACGGAATTTGACTGATTTTTCTGCAACCCGCCGCCCAACGGTGGGTTATTTGATGACGGCTCCGGCGTAATCGAGCTGTCGCCACGCCTCATATACCACCACTGAAACTGCATTCGATAAATTCATACTGCGACTATCAGGCTGCATTGGAATGCGGATTTTTTGCTGCGCCGGAAGTACGTCGAGGATCGAGGCTGGCAAGCCGCGTGTCTCAGGGCCAAACAGCAGATAATCGCCCGCCTGATAACTTACTGCGCTGTGCGCAGGCGTTCCTTTAGTGGTCAGGGCAAATAGCCGCTGTGGCGCTTCAGCGCTCAGGAATGCCGCATAGTCAGCATGACGTTTGATATCTGTGAACTCGTGATAATCGAGACCAGCACGACGCAGGCGTTTATCGTCCCAGGTAAAACCCAGTGGTTCAATCAGATGCAACTGGAAGCCGGTATTGGCGCACAGGCGGATAATATTGCCGGTATTTGGTGGGATTTCAGGTTCAAATAATACGATATTTAACATCAGTAGCAGCCCTCAATAGCGAGGGCTGCAGGATAGCAAAATATTAACGGCTGGAGTACAGCGGTAGCCACATGGTCAGGCGTAACCCCCCCAACGGACTGTCATCGGCCTTGACCCAGCCTCGATGCTGCTGAATCGCGGTTTCAACGATCGCCAGACCCAGCCCGGTGCCACCGGATTCGCGGTCGCGTGCTTCATCTGTACGGTAGAATGGACGGAATATTTGTTCACGGTCTGCTTCACTGACGCCCGGGCCGTCATCATCGACATGCACGGTAATCCCCTGATTATCCACTGAAAAACTTACAGAGATCTTTGAGTGAGAATAACGCAGCGCATTGCGCACGATATTTTCCAGCGCGCTGTCCAGTGCATTCGGATTACCGTAAAGCGGCCAGGGTCCCGGTGGATAAGGAATTTCCAGCGTCTTGCCCATCTGCTCTGCTTCAAACCTGGCATCATCCAGCACGCCAGACCACAGCTGATTGGCTTTCATTGCTTCGCTGATCAGCGCGTTCTTATGCTGGGTGCGTGACAGCACCAGCAGATCGTTGATCATGCCGTCCAGCCTTTGCGCTTCAGTCTCAATACGTTGCAGCTCCTTGCCTTCACCCTGACGACGGCGCATCAGCGCAGTGGCCAGTTGCAGGCGAGTCAGCGGAGTACGCAGCTCATGAGAGATGTCAGAGAGTAACCGTTGCTGACCGGTCATCATGCGTTCCAGCGCGCTGACCATCTGATTAAAGCTCGAACCCGCAGCAAGGAACTCTTGCGGCCCGGCTTCCAATTCCGGATGCTGGCGCAGATTGCCGCTGGCGACTTCATCCGCCGCATATTTCAGCTTACGCGCTGGTTTTGCCAGGCTCCAGGCTAACCACAGTAACAGTGGCGAGCTGATTAACATGGTAACAATCAGCAGCAGTAAAGGGCGGTCAAACAGCAAATTGATAAAATCCAGCTGGGAACTGCCGGCCGGACGAATCAAATACAGCTGATAGTTGTCTTCGCCATCACTCACCGAGAAAGGGCCAGCCAGCTCAATACGGCCATATTTCTTTTTCTGTGGATGATCGGCGTTATCAGACTGGCCGATAAAGTTACGAATGATCTGCATTTCATTATGCTGAGCGCCAATCACCCGACCTTCACTGGTGACTAATAACAATCGCTGACCCGGCGGCGCCCATTTTTCAATGGCGCGGAACAACCGCCGCCACCACATCAGATCATTAGGCGGATCGTGTCCCAGCTCGGCTTCAACATGCTGTTCGATCATGATTCCCTGTCGCTGCTCACTTTCGAGCAGCGAAGTCATCTGGCGGGAATCAAGTTTGGGAACCATCAGTACCAGCATCAACACCAGCGCCAGAGTTAACCAGAAAATGGCGAAGATGCGGGTGGTCAAACTGCTTATCATGTTGCGGAGACCATTAAATATCCGCGTCCACGTAAGGTTTTGAACCACGGGTGCCCGTCACGGCGTTCAGGGAGTTTGCGGCGAAGGTTAGAGATATGCATATCAATAGCACGGTCAAACGGTGTCAGTCGTTTGCCCAGCACTTCCTGACTGAGATGTTCACGCGAGACGACCTGGCCAAGATGCTGTGCCAGTAAGTAGAGCAGCGTAAACTCAGTGCCGGTCAGATCGAGCGTGATGCCATCAAAGCTGGCTTCCTGACGACCAGGATTCAGGCGCAGGAAATCGACTTCCAGCGTCGGAGAACTGTTGTCATGCTGCTGCTGCTGTTCGCTCCAGTTAGAACGACGCAGAATCGCACGTATACGCGCGACCAGCTCGCGATCGTTAAATGGCTTAGGTAAGTAGTCATCTGCACCCAGTTCCAGCCCCAGAACGCGATCCAGCTCGCTTCCGCGTGCTGTAAGCATAATGACTGGCGTCTGATGCTGCTGACGTAACTCTTTTAACGTGTCGATACCGTTTTTCTTCGGCATCATCACATCGAGCAATAACAGATCAATTGAGCTGTCGAGGATACTGAGTGCCTGTTCGCCATCACTGGCAACCACCACATCAAATCCTTCCATTTCTAACAATTCTTTAAGTAGCGAAGTTAATTCGCGGTCATCATCAACCAACAGGATTTTATTCATTTTTATTTCCCTCCGAAGGCAAAATACCTTGATCCAATGGCGTCAATCCATCGCTTTACGTAGTTTTACACCCCCTGACGCTAGTTTGCAGCCATCTCCGTAAACTGGACCTCGTTGAATCGAAATACGGAAACGTAACCGGGAGTGAACGATGCGCAACTTAAGCGCCGTCGTCATGGCTTTAGCGATGGTGGTCAGTCTCTCCAGCGCATGGGCAGCAGACGTAACGACGATTGACGAGATGCATCAACAGGATGATGGATTGACGAATCGCAGTATGGCGCAAAATTCGCAAACTCACATGTTTGATGGCATCAATCTGACAGAGCAACAACGTCAGCAAATGCGAGACCTGATGCAGCAAGCGCGCCATGAACGTTCTCCCATTAGTCTTAGTGATTTAGAAACTATGCATGACTTAGTCATTGCAGAAAAATTTAACGAAACGGCCGTCAAGGCTCAGGCAGAAAAGTTAGCACAGGCACAGGTTGCCAGGCAGGTCGAAATGGCCCGCGTACGTAACCAGATGTATCACCTGCTAACGCCAGAGCAGCAGGACGTTTTGCAAAAGCGTCACCAGCAGCGCATGAGTGAATTGCGCAGGCTAACGAACATGCAGCAAGCTTCACCGCTGCAGGCAGTGAGAAGTACCGGCAGTAACCAGTAACATAGTATCCCTGTTTTTCCTTGCCATAGACACCATCCCTGTCTTCCCCCTCATGATGAGGGGGTTTTTTTTATGATTTTCACGAAATAAAACCAGCCCTGAAACCTGTCAGCATTTTAATGCGCTTTTAAATTTCCTTCAGTGTGGACGTAATGCGGGCAGACTTATCATCTGGCACTATCCCTGTGCCGCCCCCCGCCCTGATTAGCCAAGCAATGTGACAATGCGGCCGGTATTTTGTGGTGTACACCACATTGATTTGTACTCACCAGACATCATTCCATACGAAAAATGCAGCGGCAGTGCTGCGCGCTCTGCATGCTCATGCGCGCTAACAAGGTTATTCCACATCATAATGGTGCCCAGTGAGTGATTCCTGATGTCCGTGTCATAGCCGATATTGATAAAATCCACAAAAAAACCCAACTTAGATGTGGAGGTAATCAGCAGCTGCACGCCGACGGGATCACCGCGCCATAACGCTATTTTTCCAAAAAAATCATTATGGTAAGTTGAGAAAAAAGATTTTGTCGTCTCGCAGAGCTTCACCTGTTTTTGTCTTCTTTTCGCAAACAGTTGATGATAAGAATCATGCAAAAATGCTGAACTGATATCTCCCACATCGACAAACTCGCCGCCAGACTCAAGAAAGTTTCTCACTTCGCGGTTTCTGTTGTAACGGACCTTTTTAGAGAATCCTTCCCTCAGGCAACGTGAATAGGCTACCTGCCGCCGGGAGAAAAGGTTAAAGGAAGCGTTTCTGAAGTTTCGAGTATGCGCGCTGAGGCTTTTAGACTTGAAAGGGGCGACGCACTGCACGTTTTCTTTGAAAGGTGGGATCACGCAGAAGGCGGGTAGCGGCATGCCGCCGGTTTGCATCTTTGGGTTCTTATAGTCGTTGGCAATCCATCCATTATCCAGGCACACAGCGCCTGACAACTCGCCTTTACGCCTGTAGGCAAGAAACTTTAAAGCAGCCCCATTATTTAAAAAGAACGTTAAAAACCTGGCTGATGACTCAGAGTTATAGCCAAATTGATTGCAACACTGCGTGTAATCACTGATTGAGCAATCCTCCCAGCCCATAAATTTCCTTATATACACGGCCCCTCCCAGATAAGGTTAGTGGTGTTGTTGCCTTGTTAATTATTAATTAACTAAATATAAGTTTGCTATTTAGATGACTGATAGTATTGGGTTATTTTGAGACTTGGATATTAGCGAGTTAGAGGATACCAGGGAAGACAAGGCAAAACCCACGGCTGGCAGCTTTTATATCGACTGGGAAAATATGCAGAAGTGAACAATAATTAACCTATTGTTTTAAAATGAAAAAATTAATAGCGGCCAGGATTTTTTCCGTATGCTCATTGATGCAGGCATACTTTTTTTTGCTTTAATTTAAGTATACTTACACTCCAACTTTGGAGGAGCACAGTATGGATCCTCAATACGCGCGCCTGGTTAATGCGGCGGCTATCGCGGCAACGGTACTGGCCTCGCTGTTGCTGATTATTAAAATTTTCGCCTGGTGGCATACCGGATCGGTCAGCGTGCTGGCCGCGCTGGTAGATTCTCTGGTCGATATCGCCGCCTCGCTGACCAACCTGTTAGTGGTGCGCTACTCCCTGCAACCGGCCGATGCGGAACATACTTTTGGACATGGCAAAGCCGAGTCGCTGGCGGCACTGGCGCAGAGTATGTTTATTTCTGGATCGGCGCTGTTCCTGTTTCTGACCGGCCTGCAGCATCTTGCCAGCCCTGGCACGATGCACGCACCGCTGGTTGGAATTATCGTTACGGTTATCGCACTTATTTCCACGCTGTTTCTGGTCGCCTTTCAACGCTGGGTGGTGCGCAAAACGCGCAGCCAGGCAATTCGAGCCGATATGCTGCACTATCAATCGGATGTGGTGATGAACGGCGCGATATTGCTGGCGCTGGCACTAAGCTGGTATGGTTTTTCACGCGCGGATGCCCTGTTCGCACTGGGTATCGGCGTCTGGATACTCTATTGCGCGCTACGAATGGGCTATGAAGCGGTTCAGTCATTGCTGGATCGCGCCTTACCGGACAGTGAGCGCGACGATATTATTGATATTGTCACTGCCTGGCCCGGCGTGCGCGGAGCACATGATTTGCGTACTCGTCAGTCAGGCCCGACGCGCTTTATTCAGCTGCACCTTGAGATGGACGATCACTTACCGCTGGTACAGGCGCATCGGGTTGCTGAGCAAATTGAGCAGGCATTGCTGTTAAGATTCCCCGGTGCGGATATTATTATCCATCAGGATCCCTGTTCCGTGGTTCCTGCTGATCGTCAGGGTTTTTTTGAATTATAATGTAATAAAATTAACCAGATAGCAGTCAGAAGGTTCAAAGATTATCCGTTAGCAAAAAATTTTGCGGAAACTTGTCTGACCTGAATCAATTCAGCCTGAAGTGTTTGATATACTATGTGTCATTATTAGTCTTCGGCTCAATTTCTGTTTTAGGCGTCGTGGCCCATTCGGCGCACTGAATTCATCATTTTGTATCAACAAGTTCAGAGGTTGTCATGATCAAAAAAATCGGTGTACTGACAAGTGGCGGCGACGCCCCAGGGATGAACGCAGCTATTCGTGGGGTTGTCCGCGCCGCACTGAGTGAAGGACTTGAAGTTTTTGGTATTTATGATGGCTATCTGGGTTTGTATGAAGACCGGATGATTAACCTGGATCGCTACAGCGTCTCCGACATGATTAACCGTGGCGGCACCTTCCTTGGCTCGGCGCGTTTTCCTGACTTCCGCAACGAAGATGTGCGTGCGGTAGCGATTGAAAACATGAAGAAGCGTGGTATTGACGCGCTGGTGGTTATCGGTGGCGACGGCTCATATATGGGTGCTAAGCGTCTGACTGAAATGGGCTTCCCTTGTATCGGTCTGCCAGGCACCATCGATAATGACGTTGCAGGAACCGACTACACCATCGGCTATTTCACCGCGCTGGAAACCGTGGTGGAAGCGATTGACCGCCTGCGTGACACGTCCTCTTCTCACCAGCGTATCTCTATCGTTGAAGTGATGGGGCGCTACTGCGGTGATTTGACGCTGGCGGCGGCGATTGCCGGTGGTTGCGAATTTATCGTGTTGCCAGAAATCCCTTACACCCGTGAAGAGTTGGTGGAAGAGATAAAAGCGGGGATCGCCAAAGGTAAGAAGCATGCCATTGTGGCGATTACCGAGCATATCTGCGATATCGATGAGTTAGCGAAGTATATTGAGACGGAAACCAAGCGTGAAACCCGCGCAACGGTGCTGGGGCATATCCAGCGCGGCGGTGCGCCGGTAGCTTATGACCGTATTCTGGCTTCACGTATGGGTGCTTACTCTATCGAACTGCTGCTGCAGGGTTATGGTGGTCGCTGCGTCGGTATTCAGAATGAAAAAATGGTGCACCACGACATCATTGACGCAATTGAAAATATGAAGCGTCCGTTTAAAGGCGACTGGCTGGATACCGCGAAAAAGCTCTACTGATTAACACCTTTCTTTCAAGGCGCTGGGTTCAGCGCCTTTCTTATGCACTCTCTTATTCTCTTGGGTTATAAAAGCTACTTTTTAATTCTTTAAGTCGCGCAATGGTTTGTGTCACGCTTCTGGCATAACAACTTTGGGAGAGCGTGCGATGAATAAGTGGAGTGTGGGATTTACCCTGTTACTGGCCTCAACCAGCGTGCTGGCGAAAGATATTCAGCTGTTGAATGTGTCCTACGATCCAACGCGTGAACTGTACGAGCAGTACAACAAAGCGTTCAGCGCACACTACAAGCAAGAGACCGGTGATAATGTGGTGATTCGTCAGTCCCACGGCGGTTCCGGCAAGCAAGCAACTTCGGTGATTAACGGTATTAAAGCCGATGTGGTCACCCTGGCGCTGGCTTCCGATGTCGACGCGATTGCTGAACGCGGCCGCATTGATAAAAACTGGATTAAACGCCTGCCGGACAACTCTGCCCCTTACACTTCAACCATCGTATTCCTGGTGCGTAAAGGCAATCCAAAACAGATCCACGACTGGCCAGATTTGGTTAAGCCGGGCGTGGCGGTGATTACACCAAATCCGAAAACTTCTGGCGGCGCACGCTGGAACTATCTGGCGGCATGGGGCTACGCGCTGGATCAGAATAATGGCGATCAGGCGAAAGCGCAGGAGTTCGTCAAAGCGCTGTTTAAAAATGTTGAGGTACAGGATTCCGGCGCACGCGGTGCCACCAATACCTTCGTGGAGCGCGGTATTGGCGATGTGCTGATTGCCTGGGAGAATGAAGCTTACCTGGCGGTGAACAAGTTAGGGAAAGATAAGTTTGAAATTGTTACGCCGAGCGAATCCATTCTGGCTGAGCCAACCGTTTCTGTAGTGGACAGAGTGGTCGACGAGCGTGATTCACGCAAAGTTGCCGATGAATATCTGAAGTATCTCTATTCGCCACAGGGGCAGGAGATTGCTGCGCAAAACTATTATCGTCCGCGTGATGCTGAAGTGGCGAAGAAATTTGCCAGCACCTTCCAGCCGGTGAAGCTGTTTACTATTGATAATAAGTTTGGTGGCTGGACCAACGCGCAAAAAACTCACTTTGCCGAAGGCGGCAGCTACGACCAGATAATGAAGCGCTGACCAATCTAAAAAAGAGCGACATTGATTGTCGCTCTTTTTTTGCCTGTCGGTTACGTGACTTTTATCGTTGGTTCAGCGACTATCTGCGCAGACTCTCAAATCAGGTTTATGCAGATGCAAGGAAGAGATCGCGCGGTTACTGTAGTGATGCTGCTGATCGCCGCGCTGGTGGTGGGGCTGGCAATTGCCGCCTTCAGTTTCCATAAAAACAGTGATGCGCTGTGGCAGATTGTCAGCCAGCAGTGTGTGCCAGGCCAGCAACAGAAGGGTATTCCCGCCCCCTGCGAGCATGTCGATATCAGTCAGGGCTATGTGACTTTTAAAGATCGCAACGGTCCGCTGCAATACTTGTTAATGCCGGTAGCCAGAATCACCGGTATCGAAAGTCCGCTGGTGCTTAATCATCAGACCGCAAACTTCTTTTATTACTCCTGGCAGCAGCGCGATTTAATGGCGAGAAAGCGCGGTGCGCCGGTGCCAGACAGCGCGATTTCTCTGGCGATAAATTCTGAGTATGGGCGGACGCAAAATCAGCTGCATATCCATATTTCCTGTCTGCGCCCTGATGTGCGCCAGCAGCTTGATCGGCTGGCTCCGGCGCTGGATGAGCAGTGGCAGTCAGAGAAAATACTGAACCACGTTTATTTGATCAGAACGCTGACCCGTGAGCAGCTGGCGCAACAGAGTGTGTTTATCCGTTTAGCCGGGGAAGTACCGGGTGCGGCTGGGCAAATGGGTAAATATGGGCTGGCGCTGGCGATGTTACCGGACGGTCGTCTGGCACTGATGGCGATCGAACGTAACTGGCTTAAGTTAAACCGGGCATCGGCTGAGGAGATACAGGATCATAGCTGTAAGATTCTGTAGGAATGAATGCTTTGCACGGTGCAAAGCATTAATACGGGCGGCGAGAAAACCGCCCATGCAGTCAGATATTACTTTTTGGCTTCGGCTGCTGCTTTCACGATAACCGCAAAGGCATCAGCTTTCAGCGACGCACCGCCAACCAGCGCGCCGTCGATATCCGGCTGGGTAAACAGTTCTGCGGCATTTTTATCGTTTACAGAACCGCCGTACTGAATGATCACCTGGTTAGCGATAGCAGCATCTTTTTTGGCGATATGGTCACGGATAAATTTGTGAACCGCTTGTGCCTGTGCAGGCGTGGCAGATTTACCGGTGCCGATTGCCCAAACTGGCTCATAAGCAACAACTACGCCTTCGAATGCTGCTGCACCCTGAGTTTCCAGTACCGCATCAAGCTGGCGTGCACAGACTTCTTCGGTTTTACCCGCTTCGTTCTCTGCTTCAGTTTCACCGATGCACAGCACCGGAATCAGACCAGCAGCCTTCAGCACGGCAAACTTCTTAGCGATAAACTCATCGCTCTCATGGTGGTAAGTACGACGCTCAGAATGGCCGATGATGATGTATTTTGCGCCGATATCTTTCAGCATATCCGCTGAAACTTCACCGGTGAACGCGCCTGACAGATTTACGTCAACGTTTTGTGCGCCCAGAGCAATGTGGCTGCCGGAAATGGCGTGTTTAGCCTGATCCAGATACATCACCGGTGGGGCGATAGCAACGCCGCAGCCATCAACAGTGCTGAGCTCTTTACGCAGAGCCTCGATCAACTCGTTGACCATGTGTTTGTTGCCGTTCAGTTTCCAGTTACCCATCACTAATGGATGTCGCATCATATCCTCCACGCTTAACGTGATACTTTAAATAGCACTGCTTTTCAGCAGTGAGGTCTGCAGACAGTATAGAGATCAAAACCCCTAAAGGCTTTGCTTTTCGTCATATTTGCCCGAGCTGTTAAGGGGTTGCCAGCGCCAGTTTTATTGGCTCAACGGCAAACGTCAGCCCTTTTTCACCGTTATCTGCGATGACAAAGCGCAGTGCGCCTTCCGTCTGGGTAAAGTAACGCGATCCCTTACCTTTGTTCAGTAAGTTATTCAGGCGTTTAGCTGCATCCTCGGCGGATATTCCCGGCTCGAAAAAGCGCAGCATTGCTGCCATATAGGCCAATGCTTTATCGTGTGCGCTCTTTTCTTCCGGCCCCTGAATTGGCAACCAGGTGATCTGAATAGTTTTAATCTTTCCGGTGCCGTGTTCCAGCGCGGTTGAGCTGTAAAGATTTTCGTTAATTTTGCTGGCGGCGCGCGTCAGGTTACTTTTGTCATCGCGATCTTCGATGGCGCGGTATTCACTGATCGGCAGATCGGGGTTTGCCGTATTATATTGTTCACGAAACTGGGCGATAGTCATATCGAAGGTGGGTGAGCCTGCCAGCAGGTAAGGGGCAGTTGGCATATGTTCGGTGCGATCCTGCGGTTCGGGATCGGCCCAGGCCGGATGCAATAATAAACAGCCATATAGTAACGCGGCACCTGCGGCTTTCTTCATTTTGTTGGCCCTAACCAGTAAACTCAGGCAACGATTAAAACGGTTTTTACCCGCCAAAGTCAAAAGCTGCGGCCAATAATTCATGCTTCTCGGGACTTTTTAATGACCTTACAACAATGGTGCTTTTCATATCGTGGCCGTCTTAGCCGGCGCGATTTCTGGATTTGGCAGGGTGTGTGGCTTGTCGCTATGGTGGTGTTATTCACGCTGGCGGGTAATAACTGGGTTGATACGCAAATGGCGGCCTTCTGCGTGGTCTGCCTGCTGTGGCCTGCCAGTGCAGTGATGGTCAAGCGTTTGCATGACCGCAATAAAAAGGGCTGGTGGGCATTGCTGGTGATCCTGGCGTGGATGCTGCTGGCCGGTAACTGGACGATGTTTAACGGCACATGGCAGTGGGCACTGGGCCGGTTTGTACCCACGCTAATCTTTGTGATGATGCTACTCGATCTCGGGGTATTCACCGGCACCGCGGGTGAGAATCGTTTTGGCAGCGAAGCACGGCCGGTAAACTATTTTGGTAAACCTAATTACCAGTAGTGTTCACTGGTCATATGGCCAGGTTTGCGGCGCAGATGTTTGCGCATCTGGCGTGACTCTTTCAGCAACTGCTGGGTGTCACGCACCATCTGAGGATTACCGCACAGCATTATATGACTGGTTTCAGCATCCATCGTCAAACCCACTGCTGCTTCCAGTTGCCCGCTCTCAATAAGCGCAGGCACGCGGCCGGTCAACGACCCGGCAACCTCTTCACGGCTGACGACCGTCTGAATATGCAGTTTACCGTTATAGCGCTGCTGTAATTGTTGCATCAGCGGCAGGTAGCTGAGATCGGCGGCGAAGCGCGCAGCATGCACCAGCACGATATTGCTAAAGCGATCGAGATTTTTGCTTTCCTGTAAAATAGACAGGTAGGGACCGATGGCAGTGCCGGTCGCCAGCATCCACAGTGTTTCACACTCGGGCACCTCTTCCAGCACAAAGAACCCCGCAGCGTCTTTGGTAATCATCACCTCGTCACCTGGCGTTAAGGCATGCAGCCGCGGGCTCAGTTTACCTTCCGGTACTGTGACCAGGTAAAACTCAAGATTATCGTCGCTGGGCGCATTGACGTAGGAGTAAGCACGCTGCACGCGCTCGCCATCAACTTCCAGTGACAGTTTTGCAAACTGACCGGCGGTAAATGGCGCGACTGGGGCATTGACTGTGATACTGAACAAACTGTCGGTCCAGTTGGTCACTTTGGTCACTTTTCCGGTGATCCACTCAGCCATGTAAACTCCTTAGTGGTTGATTTGTGGCATGCGAAACCTGCCTTGCCTCATCTTCGCCAGTGTGTGATGATTTTTCTACCCCCCTGGCAGCGGCAAAGCTCATATCGACAAACTTTTCGCCCTTTCAGCCACCATTGCGTAAAACTAACTGTACAGCAGTGCGCAGTTTCAGTGACATCCTGGTCTCAGCTGTTTCAGCTTGTCCTCTCGATTTGTCATCAATTCCTGATATTTTCTCCGCCATTAATCTTAGCTTGCCCGGTATTTTCTGTCTGACGGAAAGTACGGCGACGTTCGTTCTGCAGAAATTATCATGAAGAAAATTGAAAACAGTCACCTGTTAGTGATGTTGATTGTGCTGGTGGCCGTCGGTCAGATGGCGCAAACCATCTATGTTCCGGCCATGGCGACCATCGCGGATGCGTTTAACGTGCGCGATGGCGCGGTGCAACGGCTAATGGCGGCCTATCTGATCACTTACGGCGCTTCACAGCTGCTGTATGGCCCGTTGTCCGACAGCTTTGGTCGGCGGCCGATTATTTTAATCGGTATGGCGATCTTTATTACCGGCGCTATTGCTGCATTGTTTGCACCCACTTTCGATAGCCTGATCTTCGCCTGCGCGTTGCAGGGGATGGGAACCGGTGTGGCTGGCGTAATGGCGCGCACCATGCCGCGCGACCTGTATGCCGGCGCCGCGTTACGCCACGCTAATAGCCTGCTGAATATGGGTATTCTGGTCAGCCCGTTACTGGCACCGGTGATTGGCGCCGTGTTAACCCATCTGTTTGGCTGGCACGCCTGTTTTGCCTTTCTGCTGATTCTGTGTCTGGGCGTCAGCGGCGCGATGTTGCGCTGGCTGCCGGAAACCCGGCCTGAGCCGCAGGATAAGCGCCCGCTGTTTTCGCGCTATCGCCCACTGCTGGCCGATACCACTTTTGTGCGTTATCTGATTATGCTGATCGGGGCGCTGGCGGGTATTGCGGTATTTGAGGCCAGCTGCGGCGTGCTGATGGGCGGTGTACTAAAGCTAAGCGCACTGACCGTCAGTATTCTGTTTATTCTGCCGATTCCGGCGGCATTTTTTGGTGCATGGTATGCCGGGCGCGATAATAAATCGTTTAACACGCTGATGTGGTACTCGGTTAACAGCTGTCTGCTGGCGGGAATGATGATGTGGGTCCCGGCGTGGTTTGGCATCATGAACATCTGGACGCTGATTGTGCCTGCGGCGCTGTTCTTTTTCGGCGCGGGAATGCTGTTTCCGCTGGCGACGACCGGTGCGATGGAGCCTTATCCTTATCTGGCAGGTACTGCTGGTGCGCTGGTCGGCGGTATGCAGAATTTAGGATCGGGGCTGACTGCCTGGCTGTCAGCAATGCTGCCGCAGAACGGGCAGTTCAGCCTCGGCATGCTGATGTTTGCCATGGCAATGCTGATACTGGTTTGCTGGTGGCCTTTGTCAAAAAGACCGGAACCGCAGGCTGTCTGACGAAATACTGAGGGCCAGACGTCTCTGGCCCTGGCCGCATTATAAAATATATTCCTGCAGGCTGGTGTCTTTACGATCGAGGTAGTGAATAGACTGAATGCGGCGAATGGTGCGCGATTTGCCACGGATCAGCAGGGTTTCCGTGGTGGCGATATTGCCGTTGCGCGTAATGCCTTTCAGCAGGTCGCCGCTGGTAATGCCAGTAGCAGCAAAAACCACATTATCGGTACGCGCCATCTCATCCAGCTGCAATACCTTACCGGCAGTAATGCCCATCTGCTCGCAGCGCTCCAGTTCCTGCTCGCCAATGCGGCGGTTGTCGGCGTTATCCCCTTTTACCACGTGACGTGCCAGCAAACGCCCCTGCATATCACCATCTAAAGCGCGGATCACCGCAGCGGAGACCACGCCTTCTGGCGCGCCGCCGATGCCATAAAGCACGTCGACTTCACTGTCCGGCATGCAGGTCAGAATCGATGCGGCAACATCACCATCAGGAATAGCAAAGACGCGAACGCCCAGCTGCTGCATCTGTTTTATTACGGCGTCGTGGCGCGGCTTGGCAAGGATCGTGACGGTGAGTGCCGCCAGCGGTTTGCCCAGCGCCAGTGCAATGCGCTGTAAATTCTCGTCCAGTGGCAGATTAAGATCGATACTGCCTTTCGCGCCTGGGCCGACAATCAGCTTTTCCATGTACATATCCGGCGCATGCAGAAAGGTGCCTTTATCGCCGACGGCCAATACCGCCAGTGCATTGGCCTGGCCCATGGCGGTCATGCGGGTGCCTTCAATAGGATCGACGGCAATATCGACTGCATCGCCGTTGCCGGTGCCGACTTTCTCGCCAATATACAGCATTGGCGCTTCATCAATTTCGCCTTCGCCAATCACGATTTGCCCGTCGATATCCACTTTATTCAGCATGATGCGCATGGCATGAACGGCAGCGCCATCGGCGATATTTTTATCTCCGCGTCCTAACCACTTATATCCGGCCAGCGCGGCGGCTTCGGTAACGCGTGAAAATTCAATGGCGAGTTCTCGTTTCATGACATGCCTCGGAGGGAGTTAAAGAGGCAAGGAGTTTATCACAGTTGGTGGCAGGCAAAACTTCAGCGAATGCGCATCGTTAACAGCAGGGGAGCCGTTGTTGGCTCCCCTGTTGATGGCTTACAAGCTGCTTATCCCGTATGGGGTAAAGCATTACTCGTCGTGATCTTCCCAGGATTTCGCACGGGCAACCGCTTTCTGCCAGCCAGCATAACGGTAGTTACGCTCGGTAGTTTCGATGCTGGGACGGAATTCACGTTCAATGACCGATTTGGCGCGAACTTCCTCGAGATCTTTCCAGAAACCGACGGCCAGGCCGGCGAGGTAAGCGGCACCCAGTGCGGTAACTTCACGCACTTCCGGGCGCTCAACGCGGGTGCCAAGAATGTCGGACTGGAATTGCATCAGGAAGTTATTGGCAACCGCACCGCCATCAACACGCAGCGACTGCAAGCGGGTGCCGGCATCAGCCTGCATCGCTTCCAGCACGTCACGCGTCTGATAAGCGATGGATTCCAGCGTAGCACGAATAATATGGTTCGCATTTGCACCGCGCGTCAGGCCAAAGATTGCGCCACGCGCATACGGGTCCCAGTACGGAGCACCCAGGCCGGTAAATGCCGGAACCACGTATACGCCGTTGGTATCCTTCACCTTGGTGGCGAAGTATTCTGAATCTTCAGACTCGCTGATGAGCTTCATTTCATCACGCAGCCACTGAATTGACGCGCCACCGATAAATACAGCACCTTCCAGCGCATAGTTCACTTCACCGCGTGGACCACAGGCGATGGTAGTCAGCAGTCCATGGGTAGAGGTTACGGCTTCGGTGCCGGTATTCATCAGCATAAAGCAGCCAGTACCGTAGGTGTTTTTCGCCATCCCTTCAGTGACGCACAGCTGGCCATACAGCGCCGCCTGCTGATCACCGGCAATACCGGCGATAGGAATACGCGTGCCCCCTTTACCACCAATATTGGTCTGGCCGTAAACTTCGGAGGACTTACGTACCTCTGGCAGCATTTCGCGCGGGATATCAAGGATATCCAGCATGCGCTGATCCCATTCCAGTTTATGAATATCAAACATCATGGTACGCGAGGCGTTGGTAAAGTCGGTGATATGTACCCGTCCCTGAGTCATTTTCCAGATCAGCCAGGTATCCACGGTCCCGAACAGCAACTCACCACGTTTGGCGCGCTCACGAGCGCCTTCAACGTGATCGAGAATCCATTTTACTTTAGTACCGGAGAAATACGGGTTAATTACCAGCCCGGTAGTATGGCGAATGTACTCTTCCAGACCTTCTTTCTTCAGTTTTTCGCAAAAGTCAGCGGTACGCGGGCACTGCCAGACAATGGCGTTATAAATCGGTTTGCCGGTCTCTTTATCCCAGACAATCGCAGTTTCACGCTGGTTGGTGATACCAATCGCGGCGATTTGATCCGAATTAATGTCGGCTTTTGCCAGCACTTCAACCAGCGTCGAGCTTTGTGAAGCCCAGATTTCCATCGGGTCGTGCTCAACCCAGCCCGTTTTTGGGTAAATCTGCTGAAATTCACGCTGTGAGACGGCGATGATATTCGCATCATGATCCAGTACTACAGCACGTGAGCTGGTGGTGCCCTGGTCGAGCGCGACGATGTATTTTTTCTCTGTAGTCATAATCAATTCCTGATGGTGTAAAAGATGGGCACAATTACGCTTTACGTTGTTCTGCGCGTGCAGGCTTTTCAGCCTCTTCTTTATCAGCGACACAAACATCGCACGGCAAGTGACGACCTATCAAAGCACGATAGCCGAATGCGCCCAGACATGCGCCCACTAAAGGTCCGAAAATCGGCACGAGGAAATAGGGAACCTCACGGCCACCGGTGAAGGCTATGTCGCCCCAGCCTGCTGCCCAGGCAAACAGCTTAGGTCCGAAATCACGAGCCGGGTTCAGTGCAAAGCCGGTCAGTGGGCCCATTGAAGCACCAATCACCGCAATCAGCAGGCCGATCAGCAGCGGTGCCAGTGGGCCACGTGGAATGCCGTTACCGTCATCAGTCAGCGCCATAATCAGCGCCATTAATACCGCAGTAATCACCATTTCAATCAAAAATGCCTGCCCGGTTCCTACCAGTGAATTCGGATAGGTCGAGAAGATGCCTGCCAGGTCGAGGCTTTCTGTCGAGCCGCGCACAATCTGATGTGTTTCTTCAAAATTGAAAAACAGATTGTAATAAAGACCGTATACCAGCGCTGCGGCACAAAAGGCCCCGGCAACCTGGGCGACAATATAAGGGACGACTTTACGACGATCGAAGCAGGCGAACAGCCACAGCGCGATGGTGACCGCCGGATTGAGATGAGCACCGGAGATAGCGGCGCTCAGATAGATGGCCATCGATACGCCGAGACCCCAGATAATACTGATTTCCCACTGGCCGAAACTGGCGCCGGCTAACTTCATTGCTGCGACGCATCCTGCGCCGAAGAAGATGATCAAACCGGTTCCGAGGAACTCGGCGATGCACTGACCTTTAAGCGTACTTGTTGCTGTCTGGCTCATAATGAAATTCCTGAAGGCGAGGTTAAGTGTTGTCGGTCTTTGTTCTCTGTCCGTGAGTGACCCCGATCTAATGTAGGGCTTATGTGAATTTATCGTTAACGAGCATTTTCGAGAAATAGCGAAATCGAAAATTGTGTACCATGTCATAAAAATGAGCGATTCCGCGTCTTTTCACTTTCCAAAAACATCATTAAAGCCGCTAAAAATGTTCGCATCGCCGGATGTTCTTTTCGTCGCTACTATAGGCGTCACTGTTCGCGCCGAATTTTAGTCTTAGGCTGAAAATTGTTACAGACTGCACCTGGTATGGGTTCGCTGCTGGACTTGCAGTGCCGGGCTACATACAATCGGGGAATCGTTGTTATCCGCGGAGTTTTTCGATGAATCTCATAGCCTGCGGCTAGCATCATCAACGCCCTGCGATTAGGAGAGGTCATAAAGATGTCATTTGAAGTGTTCGAGAAACTGGAAGCGAAAGTACAGCAGGCGATTGATACCATCACTCTGCTGCAGATGGAAATCGAAGAGCTGAAAGATCAAAACAATAACCTGAAGCATGAAGTCAGCCAGGCTTCAGGTAATAGCGAGTCGCTGGTACGCGAAAACCAGCAGCTGAAAGAAGAGCAGCATGTCTGGCAGGAACGTCTGCGTGCTCTGCTGGGAAAGATGGAAGAAGTCTGATATCTCAGTACTGACAGAACAAAAACGGGTGCCTCAGGGCACCCGTTTTGTTTTCTGCAGCACGCTACTCGATGTCGAGTGGGTCTTCAGACAGGATAATGCCGGTGTTATCCGCATACAGATGGTCACCGGAGAAGAACGTTACGCCGCCGAAATTCACCCGGATATCGCTTTCACCAATGCCTTCGCCTGCGGCTCCCACCGGGATTGCAGCAATGGCCTGAATACCGATATCCAGTTCTTCGAGATCATCTACCTGACGCACCGAGCCGTAAACGACGATACCTTCCCATTCGTTTTGCGCTGCCAGACGCGCCAGTGAGGCGTCAATCAACGCACGGCGTACCGAACCGCCGCCATCCACCAATAGCACACGCCCGCGGCCATTCTCTTCCAGCAGGTCCCAGAGCAGGCCGTTATCCTCGAAACATTTCACCGTGATGATCTGGCCACCAAAGGAGGTGCGGCCACCAAAGTTAGAAAATAGCGGTTCTACAACATTCACTTCTTCATGATAGATGTCGCAGAGTTCGGAAGTATCGTATTTCATAGGAGTTTCGTCTGTTTGCCACAGGAGCGCTAAGTATATCGCTTTATGGCGGCTGTTGGCAAAATCATCAATTGTCAGAAATTATGCACTGAGGTTGCCGGAGATAAATTTCGCATCACCAGTGAAACAGAAATTGATGAAAGGCGTGAAAAAAGCAGGCGGGTGAGTAGGGACGGCATGTTTGCCGTCCCGGCAATAATTACAGGATAAAGCGGCTGAGATCTTCGTCTGCAACCAGTTCATCCAGATGCTTACCAACATAGGCGGCATCAATGGTGACGGAGTCACCCGGGCGATCGCTGGCGTCATAGGAGATATCTTCCATCAGACGCTCCAGTACGGTATGCAGACGACGCGCACCGATATTTTCGGTGGACTCGTTAACCTGCCATGCCGCTTCGGCGATACGACGGATGCCATCGTCGGTGAAATCAACATTCACCCCTTCGGTACCCATCAGCGCTTTGTACTGCACGGTAACCGAGGCGTTAGGCTCAGTCAGGATGCGTTCGAAGTCATTTACCGTCAACGCCTGTAATTCAACGCGGATTGGCAGACGACCCTGCAGTTCCGGAATCAGATCGGAAGGGCTGGCAACCTGGAATGCGCCGGAGGCGATAAACAGAATGTGATCGGTTTTAACCATGCCGTGCTTGGTGGAAACGGTGCAGCCTTCAACCAGCGGCAGCAGATCACGCTGTACCCCTTCGCGGGAGACATCGGGACCGGAAGATTCGCCACGCTTACAGATTTTATCGATCTCGTCGATAAACACGATACCGTGCTGTTCCACCGCTTCGATTGCCGCTTCTTTCAGCTCTTCCGGATTGACCAGCTTCGCCGCTTCTTCTTCAACCAGCAGCTTCATCGCTTCTTTGATTTTCAGCTTACGTGGTTTCTGCTTCTGCCCACCGAGGTTCTGGAACATCGACTGTAGCTGATTGGTCATCTCTTCCATACCCGGAGGAGCCATGATCTCGACGCCCATCGGCGATGCAGCCAGATCGATTTCAATCTCTTTGTCGTCCAACTGGCCTTCACGCAATTTCTTACGGAATGACTGACGTGCGGAAGAGGGCTCAGCAGCGGCTTCTGATTGTCCCCAGTTGTTTTTCGCTGGTGGAATCAGCACGTCAAGAATACGCTCTTCCGCCATCTCTTCGGCGCGGTAACGATTCTTGTCGATAGCCTGCATGCGTACCATTTTCAGCGCAGAATCGGTCAGGTCGCGGATAATGGAATCCACTTCTTTACCGACATAGCCGACTTCGGTGAATTTAGTCGCTTCAACTTTGATAAACGGCGCGTTAGCCAGTTTAGCCAGACGACGAGCGATTTCGGTTTTACCGACGCCGGTCGGGCCGATCATCAGAATATTTTTTGGCGTGACTTCATGACGTAACTCTTCGTCCAGTTGCATGCGGCGCCAGCGGTTGCGCAGGGCGATTGCCACGGCACGCTTGGCGCCGTCCTGGCCGATGATAAATCTGTTGAGTTCGCTGACGATTTCGCGCGGAGTCATTTCAGACATAGTTAGGATCCTTACGCTTTGGACGGTAGTTCTTCAATGGTGAGATTATGGTTGGTGTAGATACAGATATCACCTGCAATGCCCAACGCTTTTTCCACGATATCGCGTGCGCCGATATCGGTATTTTCCAGCAGCGCGCGAGCGGCAGCCTGAGCGTAAGGACCACCTGAACCGATGGCAATAAGATCGTTCTCTGGCTGAATCACGTCACCGTTACCGGTGATAATCAGCGAGGCGTTTTCATCGGCGACCGCCAGCAGGGCTTCCAGCTTGCGCAGCATACGGTCGGTACGCCAGTCTTTCGCCAGTTCCACAGCCGCTTTCACCAGATGTCCCTGATGCATTTCCAGCTTACGTTCAAAGAGTTCAAACAGGGTGAAGGCATCTGCGGTGCCGCCAGCAAATCCGGCGATGACCTTGTCGTTGTAGAGACGACGCACTTTTTTGACGTTGCCTTTCATCACGGTATTGCCGAGAGTAGCCTGGCCATCACCGCCAATCACTACCTGGCCGTTGCGTCGTACACTTACTATTGTTGTCACGGGCAGACCCCTTGTTACAGTCGGAAGATGTCCCTGCACGCGTGGTGCAGGGCATTATGCAACAAGATATGGGGCGAGTTTGACGGGTTTCAACCCCCAACCGCGAGTGGAATGCAGTTTGAGTGGCCTGAACCACGCAGGCGCTTCAGCGTACTGTCGGCGCTTGCACGATTGTTGTACGGGCCAACCACCACGCGATTCCAGCCGCCACCGGTGGTAATCCGGCTCTCAAATCCTTCGAATGCCAGTGCGGCACGAGCAGACTCAGCCTGGTCGGTGCCTTTGAAGGAACCGCACTGCACCAGCCAGCTTTGTGTTTTCGGTTTCTCTTCTTTCTTCTCTTCTTTCGCCTTCGCCGTTTCCTGCGGTTTAGCCGCTTGTACCGGTGCCTGACGAACGGGTTCGCGCGTGACTGGCGCTACCGGTTGAGTTTGCTGTTGCTGCTGCTGCATGCGTGACTGCTGCTGCAACTGGTTTTGCTGCGACAGGCGCTGCTGCTGTTGCTTAGCCTGTTGCTGTTGTTGCTGTTGTTGCTGCTGCTGAAGCGTTTGTTGGCGCTGAGCAGGTGTCTGCTCATTCCACGGTACTTCATTCAGCTGAGTCGGCGCCTGGCGCATATCGGCCTGCATCTGCTCCAGCAGCTGGCGCTGTTCATTGGTCAGTTGCGTCTGGGAGCGTACTTCGCCGCCGGCAGATGGCTCTTTCGGTATCGGCACACCAATCTGACGATTTTCCAGCTCTTTTATATAGCGCCAGCGCTCTTCAGGTTTTGGCGGCAGGCCATTACCTGTGGCTTTATGATCGGGAATGACCGGCACTTCCTCTTTTTTGTGATGGGCAATAAACCATAAGCCACCAACAAATGTGATCAATACCGCTGCAGCCAGAACCACCATCAGTTTGGATACACCTGATCCACTGCTGCGTTTTTTGCTGCGACTGTTACTCTTTTTGCGACGCGTCCCTGTCGAACGCCCGCGGCCTACATAATCTTTTTGTGCCACTATCGTTCCGCTAATATCAAATAAGAAAATGCACGCCGGGCAAGCGATGGTGAGAGGTGCTTAAGTCAGCACATTATCAGCCCGGCTATTAGCACGTCATGTTACTCAAGGGCTGGAAGTTTGACCAGCAGTGAGTCACCTAAGAATCTGCTGAATCTCACATTGGGATAAAACAGCCGGTTATTTATTACGCCCGGCGCGCGCGCTGCTGCCGCGAACTTTTAATTCAAAATCGAGCAGCCGCGACCCGTTACTGACCAGTTTTCCCTGTAACTGTTCCAGTAACAATAGCATCGCTTCGCGTCCAATATTAAAACGCGGCTGAGCGACGGTGGTCAGTGATGGGTCACTGTAGCGGGACAGCTCAATATCATCGAAGCCAACCAGCGAGATATCCTGCGGTACGCGCAAGCCCATGCTTTTCGCCTGCGACATGGCACCGAGCGCCATAATGTCGCTATGACAGAATAGCGCATCTGGCGGTTGTGGTAGCGCCATCAGCTGTTTAAATGCTGCTGAGCCCGCTTCAAACGTGAAATCACCACGCACAATATAGTCGGCATCGACGGCCAGGCCGTTACGGCGCAGCGCCTGAATATAGCCCTGCAGACGATAATGACAGAGTGGCATCTCTTCCGGCCCGGCAATACAGGCGATGCGACGATGGCCGAGCTGATGCAGATGACTGACCGCTTCAAAAGCGGCGGTCAGGTTATCAATATGCACCGTGGGTAACTCAAGTTCTGGCGCAAACTCATTGGCCATCACCATCGGCGGCAGATTACGCTGCTCTTCCACCCCGGTTTCAAACGGCAACTGCGAGCCAAGTAACACCATGCCGTCGATTTGTCGCGTCAGCATCAGGTTTAAAAATGATTTTTCCTGCTGATTCTGATGGGCGCAGTCACCAATCAACACCAGATAGCCTTCGGCGGCGGCAGTCACCTCCACGCCGCGAATAATCTCGCTGAAAAATGGGTCGCAAATATCCGGCACAATCACCAGGATGGTACGTGATTCACTGCGTTTAGCATTGCGCGCCAGCGCATGTGGGGAGTAGCCGACATCGATTACCGCTTGTTCAACTTTTTGCCGCGTTGCCGCTGAAACCTTTTCCGGATTCATCAGTGCGCGTGACACGGTGGCCGTTGAAACCCCTGCTCTTTCAGCCACATCTTTCATTGTAGCTGCCGTTGTCTCTGGATTGTGCTCCAACACTCTTCTCCTCACGCCAGCAAAGCTGACCTGACCAACTGGATTTTATGCGAACTATCATAGTCGTAGCGTGTCTGCGACTATTTGCGGATGACCATCACATTCTTAACAGATTGTGTTGAGATGCTGTTACTTAATTTGCATAAAAATTGTGACTTAATCGACTTTTTTCGATCCTTCTCGCAGAACCTTTACGGTTCTGGCTCTGCGATCAGCTTTCGCTGGGATCGACATCAAGCGTCCACTTGACCTTGCGCGACAGGGGCAGGGTGCTCACCAGCGGCAGGCTGGTTTTCAGCAGGCGCTGTAACAGCGCGCGTGAGGGATGCTGCAGCAGTAGCTGCCAGCGATAACGACCACTGCGTTTTGCCAGCAGAGCGGGAACCGGGCCCATGGCCCACAGCGCCTCATCTTTTAACGGACTGGCTTCAAACAGGTTACGCAGCTGTTGCAGAAATGCGGCGGCCTGCTGATTGTCGTGATCTTCGGCGCGGATCAGTACATGGCTGGTATAGGGTGGTAAAAATACGCTTTTACGCTCCTGCAGCGTCTGGCTGGCAAAGGCGTCATAGCCCTGATGCAACAGCGTTTGCAGCAGAGGATGATCCGGGTGATGAGTTTGTAATAACACTTCGCCCTGTTTACCCGCGCGACCGGCACGCCCGGCAACCTGGGTATACAGCTGGGCGAAACGCTCTGCGGAACGGAAGTCGGCAGAGAACAGCGCGCCATCGACATCAAGTAGCGAAACCAGCGTAACATCAGGAAAGTGATGGCCTTTTGCCAGCATCTGGGTGCCCACCAGAATGCGTGCGCCGCCGCGATGTACCTCATTGAGATGTTGTTCCAGCGCGCCTTTGCGGCTGGTGGTATCACGGTCAATGCGTGACAGCGGTACGCCGGGAAACAGCGCGGAGAGGTTATGTTCCAGCTGCTCGGTTCCCAGACCGACCGGCACCAGGTGGGTGGAGCCGCACTGCGGACACTGGTGAGGCACCGGGCGCTGGCTGTCGCAGTGATGACAGCGCAGCTGGCGCTGGTTCTGATGCAGCGTGTAGTAGTGATCGCAGCGCTGACATTCAGCTATCCAGCCACATTCATGGCACAACAGCGCAGGCGAAAAGCCGCGGCGATTGAGAAACAGCAGTACCTGATTATCGGCTTGCAGGTGCTGACGAATTTTTTGAATCAGCGCCGGAGATAAGCCACCCTGCAACTTGACGCCTTTTAAATCGATCAGCTGCTGCGTCGCCTGACGCGCATTACCGGCACGTTTACTCAGGCTGAGCTGGCGATATTTGCCCATCTGCACGTTATGCAAGGTTTCCAGCGCTGGCGTCGCCGAGCCCATTACAATCGGAATGTCCTCTTCGCGCGCACGAAATACCGCCAGGTCACGCGCCTGATAGCGCCATCCCTCTTGCTGTTTGTAGGAACTGTCGTGTTCTTCATCGATAACGATGACACCCAGCCGGGCAAAAGGAGTGAACAGTGCGGAGCGAGTGCCAATGACGATAGCGGTTTCGCCACTGCGCGCGCGCAGCCAGACGGCAAGACGCTCGCTGTCGTTGAGTGCCGAATGCAGTACGTCGACGGGAGCATTAAAACGCTCGCGAAAGCGGGCGATGGTCTGCGGCGTCAGGCCAATTTCCGGCACCATAATCAGCGCCTGACGGCCACTGGCCAGCACGTTTTCCAGAATGCTGAGATACACCTCGGTTTTACCCGAGCCGGTAATGCCAGCCAGTAACCAGGCGGCAAAATGGTCATCTTCGCTACGGATCGCCCCGACGGCGGTTGCCTGCTCGGTATTCAGCCGCAGGCGTTCACCTTTTACCGCATAGTTGTCGCGCCAGTCGTCCGGCGCGCGTTGATGCTCACGCAGTTCACATAAGCCTTTAGCACGCAGCGATTGCAGAGTGGCATCCGTCAAATCCTGAGCGGTGACTTCATGACGATAGATTGGGCGCTGGCGCAGCGCGGCTAATGCCTGCTGCTGCTTTGGCGCACGCTTTAAGCTCTCGCTGGCGGTTTCACGACCCTGTTCAGTGATAAACCACTGCCAGAGCGGCGCCTCCAGTGCCGGTTTTCCCTGGCGCAGCAATACCGGGATGGCATGGAACAGCACTTCTCCTAACGGGTAATGATAATAGTCAGCCGCCCACAGCAGAATGCGCCACAGCGAAGGGGAAAACAGCGACTGCTGATCGAGTACTTCATGCACCGCTTTTAACTGATCCAGCGGAAAGTCACTGCTTTCGCTCACGCCAACGACGATGCCGATGGCTTTACGTTTGCCAAAAGGGACGCTGACGCGTCCGCCAGTCACCACCTGCAGGTGGGCGGGCAACAGATAATCAAAATTGCGGGCAAGTGGAACCGGAAGCGCGACCTGAACAACGGGCATGAATTCATCCAGATGAAAAAAATGACGAGATAGTGTACACTGTGTGGTCTGGAATGTGCGGATTCGATTGCAGAGGGTGGTGATTTTCTGTATAGTTCGCCGCCTTTGATACCGCGTTTCAGTATCAATGACACCTAATTTTTTAATCTTCGTGTGGTGCCGGTGCAGGAAATTTCCTGGCACGGGAGAGCGACGCGGCCTTAACTGAGGTTTTCCCATGAAAAAAGGTATTCACCCAACTTACACTGAAATTACTGCTAAATGTTCTTGCGGTAACGAAATGAAAATCGGCTCAACTGTTGGCCGTGACCTGAACCTGGACGTTTGTGGCAAATGCCACCCGTTCTACACCGGTAAGCAGCGTGACGTTGCTAGCGGTGGCCGTGTTGACCGCTTCAACAAGCGTTTCAGCATTCCAGGCAGCAAAGCTTAATAAAACCGTTTACGGTTTTGTTAATAAGAAAAACCCGGCTTCGGCCGGGTTTTTTTATGGCTGGTATTCAGCAAAGTTAGCTTAAAGCGGAATTAATATTCCCAGGTATCCGGATCGACACCCATTTCACGCATAATCGCTTTTGCTGCTTCAGGGATTTCGTCGCTACGCTCTTTGCGTAAATCCACGTCATCCGGCAGCGGCTGTCCGGTAAAGGCGTGCAAAAAGGCTTCACACAGCAGCTCGCTATTCGTTGCATGACGCAAGTTGTTTACCTGACGGCGTGTACGCTCATCAGTTAAAATTTTGAGAACTTTCAGGGGGATAGAAACTGTTATTTTCTTAACCTGCTCGCTCTTCTTACCGTGCTCAGCGTAAGGGCTGATATATTCGCCGTTCCATTCAGCCATGGGTTACCTTAATAATTATCATTTAAAAGTGAAATTGTCGGAAATCAGCCAATTATGCCCGATCTTGCCGCTTCTCACTAATAAATGTCAGCGTTTTCTGCTTAACATCAAACAGTGATGCGCGTGGATTTCAGCCTGGCCAGACCCTGCATGTTACCCATTGCCGAATAACGGCAACCATTGGGAAACTGTTGGGCGTATGTCGCGTAATCTTAGCGGGTATTGACGCTTTGCTCAATCTATACGCAAAGACATTTAGATGTCCAGATGTATTGACGTCTATTGTCGTAATGCTATTCTGTACACCTTCTATTACTCTCCAGTCAGGAACAGTGAGCACCATGACGCGTAAACAGGCAACCATCGCAGTTCGCAGCGGTTTGAATGATGACGAGCAATATGGCTGCGTTGTCCCACCGATTCACCTCTCCAGCACCTATAACTTCACCGACTTCAACCAGCCGCGTGCCCATGACTATTCGCGTCGTGGTAATCCTACACGTGATGTGGTTCAGCGCGCATTAGCGGAGCTGGAAGGCGGTGCCGGCGCAGTGATGACCAACACCGGTATGTCCGCGATTCATCTGGTGTGTACTGTGTTCCTGAAGCCTGGCGATCTGCTGGTGGCCCCGCACGACTGTTACGGCGGCAGCTATCGCCTTTTTGACAGTCTGAGCAAGCGCGGTGCTTACCGGGTGAAGTTTGTCGATCAAAACGATGCGGCGGCATTGACGGCGGCACTGGCGGAAAAACCGAAGCTGGTACTGATTGAAAGCCCGAGCAATCCGCTGCTGCGGGTGGTGGATATCGCCGCAATCTGTCAAGCCGCACGTGAAGCAGGCGCGATCAGCGTGGTGGATAACACTTTCCTTAGTCCGGCATTGCAGAATCCGCTGGCACTGGGTGCTGACCTGGTGATCCACTCCTGCACCAAGTACCTGAATGGTCACTCGGATGTGGTTGCCGGCGCGGTGATTTCGAAAGATGCCGATACCGCCACTGAATTGGCGTGGTGGGCGAACAATATCGGCGTCACCGGCGCGGCATTTGACAGCTATCTGCTGTTGCGCGGTCTGCGCACCCTTGCACCACGCATGGCAGCGGCACAACGCAATGCGCTGGCAATTGTTGATTACCTGAAGCAACAACCTTTAGTGAAAAAGCTGTATCATCCTTCACTGCCGGAAAATACCGGCCATGAATACGCAGTACGACAACAACGTGGCTTTGGTGCCATGTTAAGTTTTGAGCTGAATGGTGATGAGCAGACGCTGCGTCGCTTCCTCAAAGCGCTGGAACTGTTTACCCTGGCAGAATCGCTGGGCGGCGTAGAAAGTCTGATCTCCCATACCGCGACCATGACCCATGCCGGTATGTCAGCGCAGGCGCGTGCCGAAGCGGGAATTTCAGAAACGTTGCTGCGTATTTCTGTCGGAATTGAGGATCACGAAGATTTAATAGCCGATCTGGATAATGCATTCCGGGTAGCGGCCGAGAGGTAATCATGAGTATTTCAGCAGTAGCAGGGACGCACAACGCGCGGCAATTGCATAAATTTGGCGGCAGCAGTCTGGCTGATGCCAAATGTTACCAGCGCGTGGCCGGTATTATGGCGGATTACAGTCAGCCGGGCGATCTGATGGTGGTTTCGGCCGCCGGTAGCACCACTAACCAGCTGATTAGCTGGTTGAAGTTAAGCCAAAGCGATCGCCTTTCGGCTCATCAGGTGCAACAAGCGCTGCGTCGCTATCAAAGCGAGCTGATCGGTGGCCTGCTGCCTGCTGAATACGCCGAACCGATGATTGCTGAGTTTATCCAGGATCTGGAAAAGCTGGCGGTCTTGCTGGATGGCAAAATTACCGATGCGATTTATGCCGAGGTGGTAGGGCACGGTGAAGTCTGGTCGGCACGCCTGATGGCGGCGGTGCTGAATCAACGTGATATGGCAGCCGTCTGGCTGGATGCGCGTGATTTTCTGCGCGCCGAGCGCGCGGCGCAGCCGCAGGTGGATGAAGGCAAATCCTGGCCACTGCTGCAACAGCTGATCGCCCAGCATCCGCATCAGCGCCTGGTGGTAACCGGCTTTATTTGTCGCAGTGATGCAGGGGAAACCGTGCTGTTGGGGCGTAACGGCTCGGACTACTCGGCCACACAAATTGGTGCGCTGGCGGGTGCATCGCGCGTCACCATCTGGAGTGATGTCGCCGGGGTCTACAGCGCTGACCCGCGTAAAGTGAAAGATGCCTGTTTGCTGCCGCTGCTGCGACTGGATGAAGCCAGTGAACTGGCGCGTTTAGCGGCACCGGTATTGCATACTCGTACGCTTCAGCCGGTTTCAGGTAGCGACATCGATCTGCAATTGCGTTGCAGTTATCAGCCAGAGCAGGGTTCGACCCGCATTGAGCGTGTGCTGGCTTCGGGTACCGGTGCGCGTATTGTTACCAGCCATGATGATGTCTGCCTGATTGAATTCCAGGTTCCGCCTCAGCACGATTTTAAAACACTGCACAAAGAGGTCGATCTGCTGCTGAAGCGCGCGCAGCTGCGTCCACTGGCTACCGGTGTGCATCCTGACCGTAACCTTTTGCAGTTGTGCTACACCTCCGAAGTGGTTAACAGCGCGCTGGATGTCCTGCAGGACGCCGCTTTGCCAGGCCATCTTCAGCTGCGTGACGGGCTGGCGCTGGTGGCGCTGGTGGGGGCAGGCGTCAGCCGCAACCCGCTGCACAGCCACCGTTTCTGGCAACAGATCAAAGATCAGCCGGTAGAGTTTATCTGGCAATCAGAAGACAGCATCAGCCTGGTGGCGGTGCTGCGTGTTGGACCGACCGCACATCTGGTTCAGGGTTTACATCAGTCGCTGTTCCGCGCCGAAAAACGCATTGGCTTGATGCTGTTTGGCAAAGGCAATATTGGTTCGCGCTGGTTAGAGCTGTTTGCCCGCGAGCACGAAATAATTTCTGCCCGTACCGGTTTTGAGTTTGTGCTGGCCGGGGTGGTGGACAGCCGCCGTAGCCTGCTGAGCTATGATGGACTGGATGCCAGCCGTGCGCTGGCGTTTTTTGAAGATGAAGCGGTTGCACAGGATGAAGAGTCGCTGTTCCTGTGGATGCGCGCGCATCCGTTCGACGACTTAGTGGTGCTGGATGTGACGGCCAGTGCACCGCTGGCCGATCAGTATCTCGACTTCGCCAGCCACGGTTTTCACGTGATCAGTGCCAATAAGGTGGCCGGTGCTGCCTGTAGCAATACCTGGCGTCAGATTCGCGATGCTTTTGCCAAAACCGGTCGCCACTGGCTGTATAACGCCACGGTAGGCGCGGGTTTACCGGTTAACCATACGGTGCGCGATCTGCGCGAAAGCGGCGACAGTATTCTGGCTATCAGTGGAATTTTCTCCGGCACGCTGTCGTGGCTGTTCCTGCAGTTTGATGGCACGGTGCCGTTTACCGAGCTGGTGGATCAGGCGTGGCAGCAGGGCTTAACGGAGCCGGATCCGCGTGTAGACCTTTCGGGTCAGGACGTGATGCGCAAGCTGGTTATCCTGGCGCGTGAAGCGGGCTATGATATTGAGCCGGATCAGGTGCGGGTCGAGTCGCTGGTGCCAGCCGGTTGTGAAAATGATTCGGTCGATCACTTCTTCGAAAATGGTGATGCGCTGAATGACCAGATGTCACAGCGTCTGGAAGCTGCGCAGGAGCTGGGGCTGGTGTTGCGCTATGTGGCCCGTTTTGATGCCAATGGTAAGGCACGCGTTGGTGTGGAAGCAGTACGACCGGAGCATCCTCTGGCCTCATTGCTGCCGTGCGATAACGTCTTTGCCATTGAAAGCCGCTGGTATCGTGATAATCCACTGGTGATCCGCGGTCCGGGTGCCGGGCGTGATGTCACTGCCGGGGCAATTCAGTCAGATATCAATCGTCTGGCGCAGCTGCTGTAGTTCTTTTTACTCTTCTTTCAGTGGCCGGTTATCCCGGCCATTTTCATCTAATCTCCGCCATCCTGAATCTCTTTCACCTTGATTGAGGATTTGTCACGCCTGTTGATCATTTTTATGTTGACGATTTCATCGCGATAGTTCAATTTAAGTGTCTGGACGTCTAAACGTATGGATGTTCAACTTACGCAGCAATAATCATAAGAAGCGATGGATGAGGTAACCGGATATGAGTTTTTTCCACGCCAATCAGCGCGAAGCGCTGAATCAAAGTCTGGCAGAGCTGAACGGGCAAATTAATGTCTCTTTTGAATTTTTTCCGCCACGCACCAGTGAAATGGAACAAACTCTCTGGAGCTCGATCGATCGTTTAAGCAGTCTGAAACCGAAATTTGTTTCGGTCACATACGGGGCTAACTCTGGCGAGCGGGACCGTACGCACAGCATCATTAAAGGCATTAAAGATCGCACCGGTCTGGAAGCGGCACCGCATCTGACCTGTATCGACGCATCTCGTGATGAGCTGCGCACTATCGCCCAGGATTACTGGAATAACGGTATTCGTCATATTGTGGCACTGCGCGGCGATTTACCGCCGGGCGGCGGCAAGCCGGAGATGTACGGCGCCGATTTAGTGGCATTGCTGCGTGAAGTGGGTGACTTTGATATTTCAGTAGCAGCTTACCCGGAAGTGCATCCGGAAGCGAAAAGCGCGCAGGCCGACCTGATTAACCTGAAGCGTAAAATTGATGCCGGGGCTAATCGCGCCATCACTCAGTTTTTCTTTGATGTTGAGAGCTATCTGCGCTTTCGCGATCGCTGCGTAGCGACCGGCATTGACGTTGAAATCGTGCCGGGCATTCTGCCAGTGTCTAACTTTAAGCAGCTACAGCGTTTTGCCACCATGACTAACGTACGTGTTCCGGGCTGGATGACGGCGATGTTTGCGGGGCTGGATGATGACCCTGAGACGCGCAAAATGGTCGGTGCCAATGTGGCGATGGATATGGTGAAGATCCTCAGCCGTGAAGGGGTGAAAGATTTCCACTTCTATACGCTGAACCGTGCTGAGTTGAGCTACGCGATTTGCCATACGCTGGGCGTGCGTCCGGGATTGGCCGCGGTATAAAGATTAAGGGCGGCGTAGAGCCGCCCTTGGATTTTAAGGCCTGTCAGCCAGTGTTACGCATCCCGGCTGCGACACCGGCGATAGTTACCATCAGCGCCTGCTCGACGCGGGCATCAGGTTCACTACCTTGTTCTTCCTGCTGACGCGAACGATGCAACAGCTCGGCCTGCAGTACGTTCAGTGGGTCGGTGTAGACATTACGCAGCGCGATAGATTCCGCAATCCACGGCTGATCCTCCATCAAATGTGAGTCATTGGCGATGGTCAGTACCGCTTTAATATCAGACTCCAGCTGGTCGCGCAGCTGTTTGCCCAGCGGCCACAATGATTTATCCACCAGACGCTGATCGTAATATTCTGCCAGCCACAGATCAGCTTTAGAGAACACCATTTCCAGCATCCCCAGACGAGTTGAGAAGAATGGCCAGTCACGGCACATGGCTTCCAGCTGATCCTGATGACCTTCTTCCATCGCTTTATGCAGCGCCGCACCGGCACCCAGCCAGGCAGGCAGCATCAGACGGTTTTGTGTCCAGGCGAAGATCCAGGGAATGGCACGCAGTGACTCTACGCCACCGGTTGGGCGGCGCTTCGCCGGACGTGAGCCGAGTGGCAATTTACCCAGTTCCAGTTCCGGCGTTGCCGAGCGGAAGTAAGGAACGAAGTCCTCATTTTCACGCACATAACCACGATACATTTCGCAGGAGACTGCCGACAGCTGATCCATAATGCTGCACCACTCATTTTTCGGTTCCGGCGGTGGCAGCAGATTAGCCTCCAGAATCGCACCGGTATACAGCGAAAGGCTGGAGATGGTGACTTCCGGCAAGCCATACTTAAAGCGGATCATCTCACCCTGTTCGGTCACGCGCAGGCCGCCTTTCAGGCTACCCGGCGGTTGTGACAGCAGTGCCGCATGGGCCGGTGCGCCGCCGCGGCCAATGGTGCCGCCACGTCCGTGGAACAGCGTCAGCGCGATACCAGCCTTCTCACAGGTTTTGATCAGCGCATCCTGAGCCTGATACTGCGCCCATGATGCCGCCATCACACCGGCGTCTTTCGCTGAATCAGAATAGCCAATCATCACCATCTGTTTGCCCTGAATAAAGCCGCGATACCAGTCAATGTTTAACAGCTGGCTCATGACGTCATTGGCATTATTCAAATCATCAAGGGTTTCAAACAGCGGGGCGACCGGCATCGCATAGGTGATACCGGCTTCTTTCAACAGTAAGTGAACCGCCAGAACATCTGAGGGCGTCTTCGCCATCGAGATGACGTAAGCGGCGATAGAGCCTTTCGGTGCTTCTGCCGCGACGCGACAGGTATCCAATACTTCACGGGTATCGGCGCTCGGTTCCCACTGGCGCGGTAGCAGTGGACGTTTTGAATTCAGTTCACGCACCAGGAAAGCCTGCTTATCGGCTTCAGACCAGCTTTCATAATCGCCGAGACCCAGATAGCGCGTCACTTCGGCAATCGCTTCGGTATGGCGGGTGCTTTCCTGACGGATATCAATACGCACCAGCGGCACACCAAAGCATTTCACCCGGCGCATCGTATCCAGCAGCTGTCCGTTGGCGATGATGCCCATGCCACAGGCTTGCAGTGACTGATAGCAAGCGTAGAGCGGATCCCACAGCTGTTCGTTAGAGATCAGCAGATCAGCAGGACGCGGCGGACGTTCGCCTTTCAGGCGGCGTTCGAGGTAAGCCTGGGTATTCGTCAGCTGGCTGCGCAGGTTTTTCATGATCTCGCGATACGGTTCGAGCGCTTCCGGATTACCGCAAAGTTGACGTACTTCATCATTACATTCAGACATCGACAGTTCGGAAACCAGCACGGCAATATCACGCAGGAACAGGTCGGTGGCTTTCCAGCGGCTGAGTTGCAGCACGTGGCGGGTAATGTCGGAGGTCACATTCGGGTTACCGTCGCGGTCGCCGCCCATCCAGGAGGTGAACTGCACCGGCACAAAGTCGACCGGCAGCTTGTAGCCAAACGATGCTTCAACCTGTTCATTCAGTTCTCGCAGGAAGCTTGGTACGCCTTCCCACAGGCTGTTTTCCACCACCGCAAAGCCCCATTTGGCTTCATCAACCGGTGATGGGCGATATTTACGGATTTCATCGGTGTGCCAGGCCTGGGCAACCAGCTGACGCAGGCGGCGCATAATCTGGCCGCGATCGTAATCAGAGAGATCGTTATGGTCGAGCTGCTTCAGGCAGGTATTCACCTCGACCAGTTTATGAATCAGGGTACGGCGGGTGATTTCAGTCGGGTGTGCAGTCAGCACCAGCTCCAGTGACAGCGACTCGATCGCTTCACGGATTGCGCTTTCGGTCAGATTGGGCTGTTGTTTCAGGTGCTCAAAGGATCTGGACAGCATCTCGGGATGATTAGCGCCTTCACCTTTCGGGGAAATAGTGTGGTATTGCTCGGCGGTGTTGGTCAGATTCAGAAACTGACTGAACGCGCGGGCGACCGGCAGCAGTTCATCATTCGACAGATTTTGCAGCGTATTGAGCAATTCCTGACGGTGAGCGTCATTTCCCGCACGGGATGACTTGGAGAGTTTACGGATGGTTTCCACCCGGTCGAGGATGTTCTCTCCCAAAGCATCCTTGATGGTATCCCCGAGCAGTTTGCCGAGCATACTGACATTACTTCGCATTGCGGAATATTGTTCGTTCATATGACCCCTGACACCCTTATATTTTTTGTAACTTTATTTCACCCAGACGGGCATAACTTCGTCTTTTATCTAGCCATGTAACTATCCATTCGTCAATTGACTTAATTGAGCAGCATCCTGATGCTAAATGACGGTAATTTATGAAATTTAATTACATCAAAGCGAGATAAGTTATTCTTATCACTAAACACGGGATAAATCTGGGGCAAGTGGCTGGTTTTACAGATATTTACCCCATTGTCGTTTAGTGATGGCAAAAGTGATGCACCACCTGAGCGATTAGCTCACGAGTGGGCTTAATAAATGCCGTATCGATAAATTCATCGGGCTGATGCGCCTGATTAATTGAGCCTGGACCCAGAACCAGCGTTGGGCAAATCTGTTGAATAAACGGCGCTTCGGTACAGTAGTTAACCACTTCGGTGGGCGTCCCTAACAGTTTCTCGACTACCTGCACCAGTTGATGATCGGGCGGACATTCATAGCCCGGAATCGGCGGATGCAACTCACCTACCGTCAGGCGACCCGGCCAGCGCTCACTTACCGGTGCCAGCGCTTCGTTTAACAAGCCATCAAGATCGCTCAGCGTCAGGCCAGGCAACGGACGAATATCCATATGCAGCTCGCAGCAGGCGCAGATACGGTTTGCTGCATCACCACCATTAATATGGCCGAAATTCATCGTCGGATAGGGAATCGCAAATCCGTCGTGATGGTAGCGCTCTTTCAGCGTGTTACGCAGATTCATCAGATGGCCAATCGCATCGTGCATCAGTTCAATCGCATTGACGCCACGACCTGGATCGCTGGAGTGGCCTGATTGCCCCTCAATGCGAATAGCGTGTGACAGGTGGCCTTTGTGCGCGCGCACCGGCTTCAGTGACGTCGGCTCACCAATAATCGCGCAGTCCGGACGCAGCGTGGTGGATTCCGAGAAATAGCGCGCGCCAGCCATGGTGGTTTCTTCATCGGCAGTCGCGAGGATATACAGCGGTTTTGTTAACGTTGAGACATCGACATCACGCAACGCATCAAGAATAAACGCAAAGAAACCTTTCATGTCGGCGGTGCCGAGGCCGTACAGCTTATTGTCGTGTTCGGTCAGGGTGAAAGGATCGCGCGTCCAGCGGCCGTCGTCATACGGCACGGTATCGCTGTGACCGGCTAACAGCAGGCCGCCAGCACCGAGACCGCTCTTCGCCAGCATATTGAATTTATGGCGAGTACCGGGTACCGGCTGAACCTCCACGCTGAAGCCAAGGTCGCGAAACCAACCGGCCAGCAAATTGATTAAAGTTTCATTACTCTGATCGAGCGCGCTGTCGGTAGCACTGATTGATGGTATCGCGATCAACTGGCGGTATAGTTCAATAAAAGGGGGTAATTTTGTCTTCACTGTTGACAGTCCTTGGGTTAGGATAGTATCAATATTCATGCATTAATAGTGAATAAAAATACATTAACGTCAGGCTTTAGGGAACGGTTAAATGTGCCCTGAACAAATAAACGCCTGGCATCGTGGGTCAGAAGCCTAAACGGCTGCAACCCGGAATTTGGTGACTGTAAAAAGGTATACAGCCTGATGTTGAATACGCTGATTGTTGGTGCCAGCGGTTATGCTGGTGTAGAGCTTGCGACCTATCTGAATCGCCATCCGCATATGAACATAACCGCTTTAGCGGTTTCAGCGCAAAGCCCGGATGCAGGAAAATTACTCTCCGAGCTTCATCCGCAGCTGAAAGGCATCGTTGATATGCCTTTACAGCCGCTGAGTGATGCTGCCGAGTATGCTGGCAAGGTTGATGTGGTATTCCTCGCCACCGCCCACGAGGTCAGCCACGACCTGGCGCCTGAATTCCTGAAAGCCGGCTGTGTGGTGTTCGATCTCTCTGGCGCTTTCCGCGTAAACGATGAGAACTTCTACACCCAATACTACGGTTTTACCCATCAGCATCAGCAGTGGCTGGATAAAGCTGTTTATGGCCTGGCCGAGTGGCAGCACGACAGAATTAAAGAAGCGCAGCTGATTGCGGTGCCGGGATGCTATCCGACCGCGGCTCAGCTGGCGCTGAAGCCGTTGATCGAAGCCGATCTGCTGAATCGCGATCAGTGGCCGGTGATCAACGCCACCAGTGGCGTCAGCGGTGCCGGTCGTAAGGCCAGTATTAACACCAGTTTCTGCGAAGTGAGCCTGCAACCCTACAACCTGTTTGCTCATCGCCATCAGCCGGAAATCGCTGAACATCTGGGGATGCCGGTAATTTTTAACCCGCATCTGGGCAATTTCCCGCGCGGTATTCTGGAAACTATTACCTGTCGCCTGAAAGCCGGCATCAGCCGTGAAGATGTGGCGGAAGCGTTGCACAACGCCTATCACGACAAACCACTGGTGCGTCTGCATGACAAGAGCCTGCCAGCGCTAAAATCTGTGATTGGTCTGCCGTTCTGCGATATTGGTTTTGCCGTACAGGGCGAGCATGTGATCCTCGTTGCGGCGGAAGATAACCTGCTGAAAGGCGCGTCTTCGCAGGCGGTGCAGTGTCTGAATATCCGTTTCGGTTTCCCTGAAACGCTGTCACTTATTTAACTGACGAGTTTGAGAACATTATGACCAATCCACTCATTATCAAACTGGGCGGTGTGTTACTGGACAGTGAAGAGGCGCTGGCGCGACTGTTTGACGCGCTGGTGACTTATCGTGAATCTCACCAGCGTCCGCTGTTAATCGTGCATGGCGGTGGCTGTCTGGTGGATGAACTGATGAAGAAACTGGCGCTGCCGGTTCAGAAGAAAAATGGCCTGCGGGTGACGCCTGCCGATCAGATCGACATCATCACCGGTGCGCTGGCAGGAACCGCCAACAAAACGCTGCTGGCGTGGGCGAAGAAATATGCTATCAATGCTGTTGGCCTGTGTCTCGGTGACGGCAATAGCGTTAACGTGACGCAACTTGATGAATCACTGGGGCATGTTGGTAATGCGACGCCAGGTTCCCCGGTGTTAATTAATACCCTGCTGGCGGCTAATTTCTTGCCGGTAGTGAGCTCAATTGGCATTACTGATGCTGGCGAACTGATGAACGTCAATGCTGACCAGGCGGCGACGGCGCTGGCTGCCACGCTCGGTGCTGACCTGATTCTGCTCTCTGACGTCAGCGGTATTCTGGATGGCAAAGGTCAGCGCATCGAAGAGATGACCGCCGCGAAAGCCGAGCAGCTGATTGCGCAGGGCATTATTACCGATGGCATGATTGTTAAAGTTAACGCCGCTCTCGATGCTGCCCGTACGCTGGGACGTCCGGTCGATATCGCCAGCTGGCGTAACGCTGAACAGTTGCCAACTTTATTTAACGGTGTGTCCATTGGCACCCGGATTCTCGCATAACGAAACGTTTTATATTCAAGGATTAAAAGATGCAAAACCAAGGCATTAAGAAAATCGTTCTGGCTTACTCCGGCGGTCTGGATACCTCAGCAATCATTCCATGGCTGAAAGAGAATTACGGCGACTGCGAAGTGGTCGCATTTGTTGCCGATATCGGTCAGGAGCGTGGCGATCTGGAAGGCGTTGAGCAAAAAGCGCTGCAGTCGGGCGCATCCGAGTGCCATGTAGTCGATCTGCGTGAAGAGTTTATCCGCGATTACGTCTATCCGGTGCTGCAAACCGGTGCGCTGTACGAAGGCACTTATTTGCTGGGTACTTCAATGGCGCGTCCAATCATTGCTAAAGCCCAGGTTGAGCTGGCACTGAAAGTGGGTGCTGATGCACTGTGCCACGGCGCGACCGGCAAAGGTAACGACCAGGTGCGTTTTGAAACCACCTATACCGCGCTGGCACCCCAGCTGAAAGTTGTGGCTCCATGGCGTGAGTGGAACCTGCGTTCCCGTGAAGCCCTGCTGGATTACCTGAAAGAGCGTAACATCCCGACCACCGCGTCACTGGAAAAAATCTATAGCCGTGATGAAAACGCCTGGCACATCTCGACCGAGGGTGGCGTGCTGGAAAGCCCGTGGAATGCACCAAACAAAGATTGCTGGGTCTGGACCGTTGATCCGCTGGAAGCACCGGATCAGCCTGAGCAGGTCACCATCAAAGTCGAAAAAGGCTGCGTAGTGGCGGTAAACGGCGAAGCACTTAGCCCGTTCCAGTGCCTGGAAAAACTGAATGTGATCGGTGCCAAACACGGCGTGGGTCGTATTGATATCGTGGAAAACCGTCTGGTGGGTATCAAATCCCGCGGTTGCTACGAAACGCCTGGCGGCACCATTATGGTCAACGCCCTGCGCGCGGTTGAGCAGCTGGTTCTGGATCGCGACAGCTTCAAATGGCGTGAGCAGCTGGGCCTGGAAATGTCTTACGTAGTATACGATGGCCGCTGGTTCGCGCCACTGCGTAAATCCCTGCAGGCTTCCGCTGAAGCACTGGCTGAAGAAGTGAACGGTGAAGTGGTTCTGCAACTGTACAAAGGCCAGGTGACTGCGATTCAGAAAAAATCGCCGAACAGCCTGTACTCTGAAGAGTTTGCGACTTTTGGCGAAGACGAAGTGTATGACCACCGTCACGCGGGCGGCTTTATCCGTCTGTTCTCGCTCTCTTCACGCATCCGTGCACTGAACGAAAAGAAATAATTCGAACTCTGTAGTGGGCGGCGTTTTCGCCGCCCGTCTTAATGGCAATACCTATTCATTTTTATCAAACGGAGCAATAACATGGCACTTTGGGGTGGACGGTTTACTCAGGCAGCAGATCAACGTTTCAAGCTTTTCAACGACTCGCTGCGCTTCGACTATCGTCTGGCAGAACAGGATATTGTCGGTTCCGTCGCCTGGTCCAAAGCGCTGGTAACGGTTAACGTGCTGACCGAGGACGAACAGCAGCAGTTAGAACAGGCATTAACCGTGTTGCTGGAAGAAGTACGTGCGAATCCGCAGCAGATTCTCGAAAGCGATGCAGAAGATATTCACAGCTGGGTGGAAGGGCGTTTAATCGATAAAGTCGGCGCGCTGGGTAAGAAACTCCACACTGGCCGTAGCCGTAACGATCAGGTCGCTACCGACCTGAAGCTCTGGTGTAAAACCGAGGTCAGCGAATTGCTGAGCGCCACGCGTCAGCTGCAGCAGGCGCTGGTCGCCACTGCCGAAGCTAATCAGGATGCCGTGATGCCTGGTTATACCCATCTGCAACGCGCGCAGCCGGTTACCTTTGCTCACTGGTGTCTGGCGTATGTTGAGATGCTGGCGCGTGATGAGAGCCGCCTGCAGGACACCCTGAAGCGCCTTGACGTCAGCCCACTGGGCTGTGGTGCGTTGGCCGGTACCGCCTATGAAATCGATCGTGAGCAGCTGGCGGGCTGGTTAGGCTTTGCGTCGGCAACCCGTAACAGTCTGGATACCGTTTCCGACCGCGACCACGTGTTAGAGCTTCTCTCCAATGCCTCAATCGGCATGGTGCACCTGTCGCGTTTCGCTGAAGATCTGATTTTCTTCAATACCGGTGAGGCCGGCTTTGTTGAGCTGTCCGACCGTGTGACGTCCGGCTCCTCGCTGATGCCACAGAAGAAGAATCCGGATGCGCTGGAGCTGATTCGCGGTAAATGTGGCCGCGTACAGGGCGCACTGACCGGCATGATGATGACGCTGAAAGGTCTGCCGCTGGCTTATAACAAAGATATGCAGGAAGACAAAGAAGGGCTGTTTGATGCGCTCGATACCTGGTCCGACTGTCTGCATATGGCGGCGCTGGTGCTGGATGGCATTCAGGTGAAGCGTCCACGTTGCCAGGAAGCGGCGGAGCAGGGTTATGCTAATGCGACTGAACTGGCGGATTATCTGGTTGGTAAAGGCGTGCCATTCCGTGAAGCGCACCATATTGTCGGTGAAGCGGTAGTGGAAGCGATTCAACAGGGTGTGGCGCTGGAAGCACTGAAACTGGCTGATTTGCAGAAATTCAGCAGCGTGATTGGCGATGATGTCTATCCGTACCTTGCGCTGCAATCCTGCCTCGATCAGCGTAATGCCAAAGGTGGCGTCTCTCCGCATCAGGTTGCCCTGGCGATTACTGAAGCGAAACAACGTTTAGGCTAAGCGCATAACAGAAGGGAGCCGTAAAAGGCTCCCTTAAGCTATCTGTTACGCAGTGGCGAAGAACTGCTCCAGATCGTCACTACCACCAATATGGCGACCGCCAATAAACACCTGTGGTACGGTGGCGCGGCCGGTTACGGCGCGCAGGCTGACGGTGGTGGCATCCTGACCCAGCACGATCTCTTCGTACTGAATGCCCCGGTCCAGCAGCATCTGTTTCGCTTTGGTGCAGAACGGACAACCGGGTTTAGTAAACAGTGACACTGATTCCTGCACTTTAAATTCTGGTGCCAGGTAGCGCAGCATGGTATCCGCATCGGAAACTTCAAACGGGTCACCCGGTTTGTTTGGTTCAACAAACATCTTCTCTACCACACCGTTACGCACCAGCATTGAATAACGCCATGAGCGCGGGCCAAATCCGAGATCGGCTTTCTCAACCAGCATCTCCATGCCACGGGTAAAGTCACCGTTGCCATCAGGAATAAAGGTGATGTTGTTGGCATGCTGATCGGCTTTCCACGCGTTCATCACGAAGGTGTCATTCACCGAAACGCACAGAATGCTGTCGACGCCGTGCTGAGCGAATACGCTGGACAGCTCGTTATAGCGTGGCAGGTGGCTCGACGAACAGGTCGGGGTAAATGCACCTGGCAGTGAAAACACGATTACCGTTTTATCTTTAAACAGCTCATCAGTTGTAACGTCGATCCAGCGATCGCCCTGACGCGTATGAAAAGTGACCTGCGGGATGGACTTACCTTCCTGACTTGCAAACATAAAGTACCTCGCGGTTAAGATTAATGAATTTGGCCCTTGCCTGAATGCTGAACATTATTGCTTTATCAGCTTGATAGGGATAATCGTTGATTGCTATCCTATCTATCGCCACGGACTATCGTGGCTCGGAGGATAAAATGAATATTCGTGATCTTGAATATCTGGTGGCGTTAGCCGAGCACCGTCATTTTCGACGTGCTGCCGATTCCTGCCATGTCAGTCAGCCAACGCTGAGTGGCCAGATTCGTAAACTGGAAGATGAATTAGGCGTCATGCTGCTGGAGCGCACCAGCCGTAAAGTACTTTTCACGCAGGCGGGTTTGCTGCTGGTGGATCAGGCGCGCACCGTGCTGCGTGAAGTGAAAGTACTGAAAGAGATGGCGAGCCAACAGGGCGAGGCGATGTCCGGGCCACTGCATATCGGCCTGATTCCAACCGTTGGGCCTTATTTGCTGCCACAAATTGTGCCGATGCTGCACCAGACTTTTCCCAAGCTGGAAATGTATCTGCATGAATCTCAGACCCAGCAGCTGCTGGCGCAACTCGACAGCGGTAAGCTGGACTGCGCGATCCTGGCGTTGGTCAAAGAGAGCGAAGCCTTTATTGAGGTGCCGTTATTCGACGAGCCAATGAAACTGGCGATCTATGCCGATCATCCATGGCACGATCGCGATCGTGTGCCGATGTCCGATCTGGCGGGTGAAAAGCTGCTGATGCTGGAGGACGGTCACTGTCTGCGCGATCAGGCGATGGGCTTCTGTTTCCAGGCGGGTGCCGATGAAGATACGCATTTCCGGGCCACCAGTTTAGAGACGCTGCGCAATATGGTGGCGGCAGGCAGCGGTATTACGCTGTTACCTTCACTGGCGGTGCCGAAAGAGCGCGTGCGCGATGGCGTCTGCTATCTGTCGTGCTACAAGCCGGAACCGCAGCGCACGATTGCGCTGGTCTATCGCCCTGGCTCGCCACTGCGCAGCCGTTATGAACAGCTGGCAGAGGCGATTCGCACCCATATGCAGGGTGTGATGGGCAGTAGCTTAAAACAGGCGGTTTAAGCCGTTCAGTGCCGCTACCCGATAGGCTTCCGCCATCGTCGGATAGTTAAAGGTGGTATTCACGAAGTATTCAATCGTGTTGCCACCATTTTTTTGCTCCATGATCGCCTGACCGATATGAATAATCTCGGCGGCGCGCTCACCAAAGCAGTGAATGCCTAAAATCTCTTTGGTTTCGCGATGGAACAGGATCTTCAGGCTACCAACGTGCATACCCACAATCTGCGCACGCGCCAGATGTTTAAACTGCGCACGACCCACTTCATATGGCACTTTCATCGCCGTCAGCTGCTGTTCGGTTTTACCGACAGAACTGATTTCCGGAATGGTATAAATCCCGGTTGGGATATCCTCAATCAGATGGGCTGAAGCTTCACCTTTAATGATCGCCTGTGCTGCAATGCGCCCTTGATCGTAGGCTGCCGACGCAAGGCTTGGATAACCGATCACGTCACCGACCGCGTAAATATGCGGCTGGGCAGTCTGATACATACTGTTAACCTTCAGCAGGCCACGGCTGTCGGCTTCCAGACCCACCTTGTCCAGCGAGAGCGAATCAGTGTTACCGGTACGGCCATTGGCATACAGCAGGCAATCAGCTTTCACTTTCTTGCCGGATTTCAGATGCACAATCACGCCATCCTGTACGCCTTCTACTTTCTCAAACTCTTCGTTGTGACGAATCACCACGCCGCTGTTCCAGAAGTGGTAAGAGAGCGAGTCGGACATCTCCTGATCGAGGAATGCCAGCAGACGATCGCGAGTGTTAATCAGATCGACTTTGACATTCAGGCCACGGAAGATCGATGCGTATTCACAGCCGATCACCCCGGCACCATAAATGATCACATGGCCCGGCTCATGATGCAGATTGAGGATCGAGTCGGAGTCATAAATGCGCGGATGGGTAAAGTCGACTTCGGCCGGATGATACGGGCGTGACCCACAGGCGATAACAAATTTCTCTGCGGTCAGGCGGTCAGTAGTGCCGTCAGGAAAGACAATTTCAACGGTGTTGGCATCAACAAACTGGGCATCGCCCTGAAACAACTCGCAATGGTTGCGCTCATAAAAACCCTGACGCATGCGGGTTTGCTGGCTGATAACGTTTTCGGTGTGGTTAAGAATGTCAGCAAATGAGGAGCGAAGCAGGCGGCTGTGGTCACTGTAAAGCGGGTTCTGATTGAATTCGATGATGCGGCTTACAGCGTGACGGAGCGCTTTCGACGGGATGGTTCCCCAGTGGGTACAGCCACCGCCGATATTGTGAAAGCGCTCGATTACCGCGATACGCGCTCCCTGTTTAACCAGGCCCATCGCGGCACCCTCGCCACCAGGACCTGAGCCAATGACTATGGCATCGTAATCGTAAGACTGTTGCATACCAGTACGTCCTATATTTTATCTACATTTTTACAACGAGATTCTAACATCTCATTGCAGACATCCCAATTGTATCAGCGATTTTTGCCTCGATTTGACAAAGCGTGAGGTTAACAAGCGTTGACAAAGTTGATAGGACTGTACGCTGAAAAGTTTGCTATAGTTCCGCTTCGGCAGGACAAACAGGCACAACCATGGGCGTCAGAGCACAACAAAAAGAACGTACACGGCGTTCGCTCATTGAAGCGGCATTCAGTCAGCTGAGTGCCGAAAGAAGTTTCGCCAGCCTGAGCCTGCGAGAAGTTGCGCGCGAAGCGGGAATCGCGCCGACATCATTTTATCGTCACTTTCGTGATGTAGATGAGTTAGGGTTGACCATGGTCGACGAGAGCGGTTTGATGCTGCGTCAGTTGATGCGTCAGGCTCGTCAGCGTATTGCCAAAGGCGGCAGCGTTATTCGCACCTCGGTCTCTACTTTTATGGAGTTTATCGGCAACAATCCCAACGCTTTTCGCCTGTTATTACGCGAGCGTTCGGGTACTTCTGCCGCTTTCCGTGCCGCTGTGGCGCGGGAGATACAACATTTTATCGCTGAACTGGCGGATTATCTTGAGCTGGAAAACCGTATGCCGCGCAGTTTCACCGAAGCGCAGGCCGAGGCAATGGTTATTATTGTCTTTAACGCCGGTGCAGAGGCGCTGGACATCGATGTCGCGCAGCGCCGTCAGCTCGAAGAGCGACTGGTGTTACAGCTGCGCATGATCTCGAAAGGTGCGTATTACTGGTATCGCCGTGAGCAAGAGAGGCTGGCGGTCACTTTAGCATCAAATGATTAAGCTGGTTGATAAGGATAATGAAATGACTGAACCGACCCACCGGGATAAAGGAACACTAGTTTTAGCGTTTATTACTGGCCTGTCGATAAATGGTTCTTTTTCGGTGCTTTTTAGCTCCATTGTGCCGTTTTCAATCTTTCCGCTGATTGCGTTGGGTCTTGCCGCCTGGTGTCTGCATCAGCGTTATCTCAACCGCGCGATGCCTGATGGCATGCCTTCGCTGGCCGCCGCATTTTTCCTGCTGGGCATTCTGCTGTATAGCGCGATTGTGCGTGCGGAGTATCCGGATATTGGATCGAATTTTGTGCCGACCATTTTGATGGTGGCGTTGATCTTCTGGATTGGGCTGCGTATTAAAGCCGGCAGAAAATAACAGCGTAAAACGGCGAACTCGGTTCGCCGTTACTGTTTTTTAGCGGCGAGTCAGCAGCACACCGCATTCCATATGATGGGTATACGGGAACTGATCAAACAGTGCCAGGCGTGTCACATTGTGGGTTTGCGACAGCGTTTGCAGGTTAGCGCTCAGTGTCTCCGGGTTACAGGAGATATACAGAATCTGTGGATACGCCTGCACCATCTTCACCGTTTCGTCATCAAGGCCGCTGCGTGGCGGGTCAACAAAGATGGTTTCACACTGGTAACTGGTTAAGTCGATACCCTCTAAACGGTTAAACTGACGCGTGCCGTTCATCGCCTGGGTAAACTCTTCCGCCGACATGCGAATAATCTGCACATTATCAATCTGGTTCACCGCAATATTGTACTGCGCTGAAGCGACCGACGGCTTGGCGATTTCGGTAGCCAGTACGCGGCGGAAATTACGAGCCAGCGCCAGCGAGAAGTTGCCGTTACCACAATACAGTTCCAGCAGGTCACCCTGTGAACCGGCAGTGACATCCAGCGCCCACTCCAGCATCTGAATATTCATCGCCGCATTAGGCTGCGTGAAGCTATTTTCTACCTGACGATAAACCAGTTCACGGCCCGCGACCGGCAGACGTTCATCGACAAAATCCTGGTCGAGACAGATTTTGGTTTTGGTGGCGCGACCAATCAGATGAAGCTCAAAGCCCTGCGCGCGTAACGCATCACGCAGTGCCGCTGCCGCCTGTTGCCACTCATCATCCAGCTTACGGTGATACAGCAGCGACACCACCACCTGGTTGCTCATGGTCGACAGATAATCTATCTGGAACAGTTTGCGGCGCAACACGCGGTTATCGCGAATCGCTTCAATCAACAGCGGCATCAGGCGATTAATCAGTTCGCTGGCTGCCGGGAAGCTGTCGACGCGAATACGCTCACGGGTCTGCTGATCAAACATAATATGATAGATGTCGTCGCCGTCATGCCAGAGGCGAAACTCTGCACGCATCCGGTAATGACTGACCGGTGAACGAAATACCTCAACTTCAGGCGCAGCAAAGGGTGACATCATCCCCTGTAAACGGGTGACTTTCTCCGCCAGCTGGGCGTCATAGTTTTCGATTGGCAATTGTTCGGGCGTCATGAGAATTCCTGATTGAGTGGCTGACTTGCCGGGCGATTGTAGGGATTCGATCGTCGATGTCCAGCGTTGTCGCGAAAACCCTTATTTTAGCAACCTGGAAGTCTGGATTTCTATTCGTCTAAATCGTAGTATGCGATTTCCGGCCTCCTTGAGTTAAAAGGGAATCCAGTGCAAATCTGGAGCTGACGCGCAGCGGTAAGGATTGTCGTGGCGATTGCCAGTGCAGACACTGTCTATATTGATGGGAAGTCTTCGCCAGTTAATGACACCAAGCCCGAAGACCTGCCGGAGTACGTCGCAATTTATACGGTCATCGCGTGCTATCGGTCGTATGCCTGCGGCATCCTGCTACATCTGTTTGGATGCTTTAATTCAAATGATTAAAACTAAAACTTCGCTGCTGGCTTTTAGCGCCACGGCAATTTCACTCTGGGCGCAAAACGGCGTTGCGCAGCAAAATGATGATCAGCTGGTAGTTACCGCTAATCGTTTTGCGCAGCCAGTTTCTTCAGTACTGGCCCCGACAACGGTTGTGACGAAAGAACAGATCGATCGCTGGCAATCTAAAACTGTCACCGATGTGATGCGCCGGTTACCGGGTGTAGATATCGGACAAAATGGCGGAATGGGGCAGAAAAGCTCGCTGTTTATTCGTGGCACCAACTCTGGCCATGTTCTGGTGCTGATTGACGGCATTCGTCTTAATCAGGCTGGAATCAGTGGTTCTTCCGATCTCAGTCAAATTCCCATCTCTTTGGTACAGCGCATAGAATATGTGCGCGGCGCGCGTTCTGCAGCCTATGGTTCTGATGCGATTGGCGGCGTGGTAAATATTATCACCGGCCGCGATAAGCCGGGCACCACTCTGACAGCGGGTCTCGGTTCCCATGGTTATCAGGCTTATGATGGTTCGACTCAGCAGCAGTTAGGTGAGAACACCTTGCTGACGATGGCGGGCAACTACACTTATACCAAAGGGTTTGATGTCGAAGCCGGATTTCCGGATGTTTATGGCACTCCCGGACAGCCAGACCGCGACGGCTTTATGAGTAAAACGCTGTACGGCATGGTTGAACACCAGTTTGACGATCGGTTCAGCGGTTTCTTCCGTGGTTACGGTTTTGATAATCGCACCGGTTATGATGGTACCTGGGCCTACGACGATGCCTTCAACATTATAGGCCTGCCGGATACCCGCCAACTCTACAGCCAGACCTGGGATACCGGTTTACGTTTCCATGAAGGTATCTACTCAACTCAGCTGATCGCCAGCTACAGCCATACCAAGGATTACAATTACGATCCTGCCAAGGGTCGCTACGATGCCTCCGCGACGCTGGATGATGTGCAGCAGTATAACCTGCAGTGGGGCAATACTTTCGCAGTGGCTAACGGCACGCTGAGCGCCGGTGTTGACTGGCAAAAGCAGACCTCTGAGCCCGGCAGCGGTTTTGTACAGTCAGGACAGGAGCAGCGTAATACCGGTGTTTATGCCACCACCCAGCAGAAATTTGGCAGCGTGACGCTGGAGGGGGCGGTGCGCGGTGACGACAATAATGAATTTGGCTGGCATAACACCTGGCAATCTGCCGCGTCATGGGAGTTTGTTGACGGTTATAGCGTCTTCGCTTCTTACGGCACCGCTTTTAAAGCGCCCAACCTCAATCAGGTTTACAGCGAAACTTATGGCAATCGCGATCTCGATCCGGAAAAGAGTAAGCAGTGGGAAGGCGGCTTTGCCGGTTTAACCGGTCCGGTAAACTGGCGCATTTCTGGCTATCGTAACGATATCGACGATTTGATTAGTAGCGATCCGTCGACCTATCGTTTCTATAATATAGATAAAGCGAAGATTAAAGGCGTTGAAGCCACGGTCTCCTTTGATACTGGACCGCTTAGCCATCAAATTTCATATGACTATGTTGATCCACGCGATGTTACGACGAATGAAGTACTGTTACGTCGTGCTAAACAGCAGGTTAAGTACCAGCTTGACTGGACCCTCTACAACGTTGACTGGTCAGTGAGTTATCAGTATCTCGGCGAACGCTATGATAAAGATTTCAACTCTTCTTACACTGCCCGCAGCGTAAAACTCGGTGGAGTAAGTTTGTGGGATCTCGCGGTTTCGTATCCGGTCACAACTCAGCTCACCGTTCGTGGTAGAATTGCCAACCTGTTCGATAAAGATTACGAGACAGCGTATGGCTATCAAACCCCAGGACGGGAATACTTCGTCAACGGCAGCTACAGCTTCTGATTTAAGACCCACCGTGTTGATCTTTGACTCCGGCGTCGGTGGGCTTTCTGTCTATGATGAGATTCGGCAACTGCTGCCGGATCTCCATTATCTCTATGCTTTCGATAACGTCGCTTTTCCTTATGGTGAGAAGAGTGAAGAGTTTATTGTTGAGCGTGTCGTAGAGATTGTGACGGCAATTACTCAAATTACTCCTCTGGCACTGGTGGTTATTGCCTGTAACTCGGCGAGTACCGTCACTTTACCTGCTCTGCGCGCGCGCTTTGAATTTCCGGTGGTCGGCGTTGTGCCGGCGATTAAGCCTGCGGCACGCTTGACCCGTAACGGTATTGTCGGTTTGCTGGCGACCCGTGGCACGGTGCGTCGTCCCTATACTCATGAGCTGGTGGCGCGTTTTGCCAGTGAATGTAAAACCGAAATGCTCGGCTCAGCGGAGCTGGTGGAACTGGCCGAGGCTAAACTGCACGGTCAGCCGGTCTCTTTAGAAGAGATCAAACGCATTCTGCAGCCGTGGCTGCGAATGGCTGAGCCACCGGACACGGTAGTGTTGGGCTGCACTCACTTCCCTTTATTAAGTGAAGAGCTACAGCAGGTATTGCCTGAGGGCACGCGGCTGGTCGATTCCGGTGCCGCTATTGCACGACGGACAGTCTGGTTACTGGAGCATGAGTCTCCTGTTGCACTGTCAGCGGCAGGCAATACGGCTTATTGCATGGCTTTCACCGAAGAAACTGCGCAATTAATGCCCGTTTTACAGCGTTATGGCTTTGAAAAGCTCGAAAAATTGACGTTTTGAGCAAAAAAGAGACACTCGAAAAGTTTTTTGCATTTAGGGCTTGTCAGCTGTCAGAAACTCCCTATAATGCGCCTCCACTGACACGGAACAACGACTTAACGGTCGCCGCATCAGGAAGAGAAAAGTAAAAAAATACTTGACTCTTCAAGAGGAAAGCGTAATATACGTGACCTCGCAACAGCAACTTAAAATGCTGATTGCACTGCTCTTTAACAATTTATCAGACAATCTGTGTGGGCACTCGCAGGGTTGATATCGCAAACCATCTTCGGATGGAAAAAATTTGAAATATCAAGTCTCAAGAGTGACTACTATATTCATTACGAATAACAGTTTTAATTCTTTGAGCATCAAGCTTTTTAATTGAAGAGTTTGATCATGGCTCAGATTGAACGCTGGCGGCAGGCCTAACACATGCAAGTCGAACGGTAGCACAGGGGAGCTTGCTCCCTGGGTGACGAGTGGCGGACGGGTGAGTAATGTCTGGGGATCTGCCCGATGGAGGGGGATAACTACTGGAAACGGTAGCTAATACCGCATAACGTCGCAAGACCAAAGTGGGGGACCTTCGGGCCTCACACCATCGGATGAACCCAGATGGGATTAGCTAGTAGGTGGGGTAACGGCTCACCTAGGCGACGATCCCTAGCTGGTCTGAGAGGATGACCAGCCACACTGGAACTGAGACACGGTCCAGACTCCTACGGGAGGCAGCAGTGGGGAATATTGCACAATGGGCGCAAGCCTGATG